>Ga0247609_10000142_pt1 | contig 101080 bp, 92 predicted proteins | sample 172DNAGHGlowgp2_FD_193487 | JGI IMG/M metagenome (GOLD analysis project Ga0247609, IMG submission 193487) | Sheep rumen microbial communities from Palmerston North, Manawatu-Wanganui, New Zealand - 1728 DNA GHGlow gp2 | ecosystem: Host-associated > Mammals > Digestive system > Stomach > Rumen ...
TCACATCTTCTGGTTCTAATAACCTTATTCTCCAAAATATCAATTCCCATCATAAACAATCTCAGCAAATGCATCGCATGCTTGTTTAAATGCAAATCATCTTTTTTATTATTACGCTTCCCTATCTTATCGTACTCTTTAACGACATTCATCATAGTATTCATCATCTCATTGTACTTACGAAGTGGATAGTGTTTAAGTTCACCATCAATGAAAATTTCTTTCTCAAGACCTTCTGTTACAGCTTCATCAATATAAAGTTTAGTAACTCCACCAGTCATCGTTTCACTTCTTCTATTATAATCATCAAGTGCATGTCCAACTGATCTTATTATATGTCCTTCCCTATCAGGTTGACTCATAGAATCTCTTGCAATTGCATTCTGCAAACGTCTTAACTGTGCATCTGCATAGTGACCAAATGAAGCCGCCGCCCTCTTAGTTAAAAACATCTCTTTTCTGTCAAGTAGACTCTGCCCTATTTCATTCTTGATGACATATTCATCCTCATCTATTCCAAGTATTTCAATTGTATTTGGATTACATCCAAGCAACAACTTCATAATCTTATTAAATCCAAATATAACTGTATCTGTTTTTCTATCTTCAAACTGTTCAAACTCAGTAAATCCAATCAAATCAGATGGAAGTTCTAATGTGATTCCTCTAAAATCGACATCACTTCCTTCTCTATTAGTACCATATCCATAACTTCCTGTAACTCCAAGAAGTATAATTCTATTACCAAGTCTTTTATCATTTCTTAAAAAGTCATATTCTTCTGTCTTAGCTAACTCTCTAAAATCCATTATATTCCCTCATTTCATGTAAATAATAGTTAAACTCTGTCCCTCTAATTTCTTTCTTCTTTTTTACTATAACTAATTTCCACATCCGGTTCTCCGCTTACCGCATTATTATAAACCGTCATATTAATTGTTCCTTCAGAAGTCTCCCAACGATATTGATCATATGCTTCGTATGTTGGTTTAGAATATAAGTAATTAAATTTAGTAATGTAAATATTCTTGAATTCTTCCACACTATAATGTGCTTCATTTTGTATTACATAGGCACAATCAACTTGATATAAACCATTATCAAAAAAAGCCGTTACACTCGCATCTATTCCTTTTAAATTCATATAGTCTTTAATTTCTGTATCAACAACTTTTTCACTTTGATTTATATATGTACCATATTTTTCTTCCATTCTCTCAGCAAATACATCCTTACTTGTTCCCCAACTAGTTGAATTAAAATAACCTTTTCTATCACCTTTTGTACATTTTGAATATTCGCTAGAATAAAAAATTCCTATTTGATTATATTTTTCCTCATCATCCCAAACTTTAAGTTGGACTGCCCCATTTATGGTCTGCCACTCGTAATCATGTTCATCAAATTCCGAACTTGGACTACCATATACTTCAGTAAGTTTCTTTATATATTTATCCTTTAATGTGTCTACATCATATCCAGTACCTTCATTTTCAAATATATAAATACCCACATCTTTAAGGCCAGCATTTTTATCAAAAAATGCAACAATGTCCGCTCTTACATCCTTCATGGAATCATAATATCTTGCTCTCATTGTTAAATGCTCTTTTTGATATACTCGTGGCTTAATTTTAATTTCTTTCTTAAAGATTTTCTTTACTTCATCCCTACTTGTCCCCCAAGCAATATTATGAAACAATCCACTCTTATCAATACTTGCGTCTAGATTATACTCATAGGATTTATCCCTTAAATACCTCGAACCTCCGATAATCATAAAACAAATTATAAGCGGTAATATCAACCGTTTTAATTTCATAACTTATACTTCCTCCATTAGTCATATAAATAAATCTATATATCAATTTTTATCATAAAGGCCAGCGCACAAACGCTGGCCCAATTAACAATAATCCCAAAATCCATCCAATTATTTATCTACTAAAGATTCACTTCAAGTCCTACAGGGCAATGATCTGAACCAAAGATATCTGTATAAATCTTAGCATCCACAAGTTTTTCATCAAGTGAATTACTAGCTAAGAAATAATCAATTCTCCATCCTGCATTCTTCTCTCTAGCCTTAAACATATATGACCACCATGAATAAATCTCTGTTTTATCTGGATAAAACTTTCTAAATGTATCAATAAATCCACTATCAAGAAGAACTGTCATCTTTTCTCTTTCTTCATCAGTAAATCCTGCATTTCTTCTATTTGTCTTTGGATTCTTAAGGTCAATTTCCTTATGAGCAACGTTCATATCGCCAGTTACAATTACCGGTTTCTTCTCATCAAGTTTAAGAAGGTACTCTCTAAATGCATCCTCCCAAACCATACGATAATCAAGTCTTGCAAGCTCTCTCTTTGAGTTTGGAGTATAAACTGTTACAAAATAAAAACCTTCAAACTCCAATGTAATTACTCTTCCTTCATGATCATGCTCATCGATTCCTAATCCATAGCTTACACTTATAGGTTCCTTTTTAGAGAATACTGCTGTTCCTGAATATCCCTTTTTATCAGCATAATTCCAATAATCAAAATATCCTTCTGGCTTAAAATCTATCTGCCCTTCTGAAACCTTAGTTTCCTGTAATGCAAATATGTCAGCATCTACTTCTTCAAAAAAATCCATAAACCCTTTTCCCATGCAGGCTCTAATTCCATTTACGTTCCAAGATATTAACTTCATATCTACTCCTTTAGTATAAAAAATTCTACCTACATTTTATCATATTCACCCACTTTTTAGAATTAAAATTTAACAAAAAGAAGGAAGTATGCGCCAATACTTCCTCCCTATAAAAAACTGTTACAATTATTGCAAGCAGTTCAGACTCTTATTAAATTTTACTTTACGTCTTTTTCCTATATATACAAATACTAGCCACTCAACAATCATAAATAAAACCATTCTTACAACAATATACCAGTTTACCCAAACATTTCTTTTTAATGGATTTAACATAAATGAATTCATTTCCCATGATAATGCCTTCTTTGTAATAACATCATCAGTGTTAAACACTGCAACAAATGCTACATCATTTACATTATCAATACATATTTGTAAAATATCCTTTCCTCTTGTATATGTTTTAGTGTAATAAGGTAAGTTTTCAGGTAGTTCATCATTATTTAAATATATAGCCGCTTTAAATATATCAACAGAATTAGCTATTTCCATCTTCTGAACAAATCTATTTTTTATTTTCCTTCTAAATTTTGATTGTTTATCAAGACTTATCATAGTTGTATATCCTATTAAATCCTCCATATCTACGAAATTTCCAATTCCTAGAAGTCTATAATCAAACCTAATATGCTCACTTTGTGGTCTTTCATTCTGTGTCAAATCTTTTTTCTCATAATTCTTTCCAAAATATGTTTTCAAACCTATAATCTGATAATATGATCTGTCCATATTTTTTGACTCATCTTCTTGTTTTAACTCAGAATACTTATATTTATATAATATCATCAATTCAGATGCATTTACCCTATATTTATAACACAGATCTGACCACGCATTTGTAACTCGTTCAACTTTTATTTTCTTTTTTATATTCAATTTCTGTTTTTTTTCATCTTCATCACTCATAATTCTTCCGCTATTACGTTGATAATTCGAATTATTATTTATCGCCTCCTCACCTTCATATTTCTTTATTTTTTCGTTCAACAATCTAGTAATATCTTCACTATAAACGGCTTTTTGCCCTTCTTCTTCCCACTCATCATTAATGCTTTTATATGTTAAAACCACGCCTTGACTAAGTGCTCCAATTTCATATTTCACATTACTAGAATATTCTCTTTTGTATACACATTTTAAAAATTCATTTCTCGAAATTCTATACTTATAACCCTTTCCTGTAACATAATACTTAAATCCATCTCTATATACCGAAAGAATACTATTACTTTCTAATTCCTTTAATTCTTCATCATCCATATAATATATGTCCGTTGCATTTCCATATAACTTATGTTGTTCATTATAAATAGCCACTTTTACTGGAAGATTAATCTCACCTTTTCTATAATTAAACACCCCAAATGCTACAAGTGCCAAAAGCACATATATAATTTTTGTTCTTAACCTAGTTTGTTTTGCTGTTGTTAAAATATATTTTGCTAGTTGTTTTATCTTAGCAAAAATCATTTTAATTATTTTCTTAAAAAAACTATACTTTATATTTTTTCTTTTCATGGCGCTACCTCTTATTATTTCTATACAATTCCCTGCTTGTAATAATCCCTCTTTATAAATTTCTTATATCATATAAACACCTAAGAAATAAAAACGTTACAAATTTTTTTCAATTTAAAAAAACCGACAAACGACTAAGCATTCATCGATTTTTTTATCTATTATTTATCCAACGTATCAATAATATTCTTTTTAATTCTTCTATAGAAAAATAGTGATGCTGTAAGTGATGCTATTTCCGCGATTGGAAATGCCCACCATACATTATTAACATTACCAGTCTTTGAAAGTAACCAAGCTGCCGGAATAAGAGCAATCAACTGTCTTGATACTGAAACAATCAATGAATAAGTACTCTTAGCAAATGCCTGGAATGTACTTCCCAAAATAATACATATAGCAGCAATTGGGAATGATAAAGAAATTATTCTAAGTGCTGGAACACCAATCTTTATCATATAATCTGATGCATCAAATAATCCAAGTAATAACTTTGGTATGCTACAAAACAACACTGTACCCAAAATCATAATGCAGAAAGCCATCTTCATTGAAAAGAACACAGCTTCATTAATTCTCTTCTTTGATTTAGCACCATAATTATACGCAAGTACTGGAATAAGACCATTATTAAGACCAAATACTGGCATAAATATAAAACTTTGCAACTTAAAGTATGCACCAAATACAGCCTGTGCTGTATCAGAGAATGTCTTTAAAATATTATTCATAAGATAAGTCATAACCGAACCAATTGACATCATAATCATAGATGGAATACCAATCTCATAAATCTTAATAATATCTGAAACATCTGGTTTAAGAATTTCTTTAATTGATAACTGAACTTCCTTATTAAAGTTAACATTAAGGAAAAATCCAACAATTCCTGCTACTGTCTGACCCGCAACTGTAGCATAAGCTGCACCAGCAACGCCAAGTTTTGGGACTCCTAATAATCCAAAAATAAGTATTGGATCAAGTATAATATTAACAATAGCACCTGTAAGCTGACTTACCATACTAAAAATAGTCTTACCTGTTGACTGTAACAATCTTTCAAACGTCATCTGGAAAAATAATCCCAATGAAAGAGTTGTACATATTGTAATATACGTAGTTCCATAATCTGAAATAACTGCCTTATTTGTCTGACTATTAATAAATGGTCTTGAAACAAATATACCTATTACTAAAAAAACAAGATAGCTCATTACCGTTAAGAATAAACCAGTATTTGCTGCGGCATTCGCCTTATCCTGTTTTTTTTCACCAAGTGCTCTTGATAAAATTGCGTTCATACCAACGCCCATACCTGAGCCTACTGAAATCATAAGCATCTGAAGCGGGAATGCAAGTGTTACACCTGTTAGTGCTTCTTCGGCAACCTTCGATACAAATATACTATCTACAATATTATAAAGAGCCTGCACTAACATAGAAATCATCATTGGAACCGCCATGGAAACAATAAGCTTCTTAACTGGCAGTACACCCATTTTGTTTTCTTCCATAAATCCTCCATTATTCTCTTTTTCTTTTTTCTATTCAAAACTATGCTAGTTTAACACATACTAACCCATTTTTCAATAAAAGGAAATATAATAATTTTTTATAGGCTGTAATTTTTCATAGTTTTTGAAATACATATATTATAAACATAAAGCAGGGCTTATGTCCTGCTTTTTAACTACTCTCCATATATTTCATGAAGACTTTGCTTTATTTTATTAAAATCAACTTTACACTTGCCATCCCAAATTCCAACTGGAATTTCATCAGTAAATGAATATTCAACTGGTAAATCCTGTTTTGTAAATTCATATACCATAATTTTTTCTTCTATAGGAAATATAATCCAATACTCCTTAACACCTAATTCCCTATACTTTAACATCTTCGTTACAGTGTCTGCTGCCACATTGTTAGGAGAAGCAATTTCTATTATAAAATCTGGTGCTCCTATTATTTTTTCCTTTGTAAGTTTATCCCTATCGCATAATATTAATATATCTGGTTGAACTATAGAGTTATCATTTTCATCTAACTGAACATCTATAGGTGACGTGAATGGTAAACATTTACCTTTATTATCTCTTATAAATGTTTTAAAAATAGTAATAATTTCATCACTTATAAACTGATGAGTTGTACTTGGCCCTGACATATCATATATATCATCATATCCGTATTTATTATAAAACTTACCATCAATAAGTTCCACATGTAATCCTTCTGGCAAAGCATAATAATCCTCTATTGTTTTTTCATCATCTCCTGCTCCATAAGGAACTGCTGTTTCACCAAACATATAGCTATAATTCTTTTTTTCAAAAACCTTAGTTAATGCTTGCATTGTTTCATATCTTGGTGATTTAGTTTCTCCACTAAATATTTTTTGAATAGTGGTCATTGGTACCCCTGAGAGTTTAGATATCTGTTTTATAGAATATCCTAATTCTCTTTTTCTTTCTTTCATCTCTTCTATATTCATAACATAAACCTCCACTCTACTTATTTAATATGTATATGATTGCTTAATGTATATAAAAAAATTATAATTTCTAATCACATATATTTCAACCGTATTCGGTATATTTTTACACTTAACGCTTACCATTTTATATTATTTATATATATTTTTTGCATAATTACGGTATATTATAACACAAGACTCAACCTTACAAATCTGTAATCTAAATGTAAGTCTAATAAATGGATACTTATATCAGCAAATGCTATCATATATACAACAAAGGAAAACAAAAACAAATTCCTTTAAAAAACTATTTAATTTAATGAAAAATTTATAAAGTCGGAAAAGACAAAGGAGGATTATAACATGAAAAAATTAAGAAACTTATTCGTAGCAGGTGGAGTTGCAGGAGCAACAGTTGGAACTAGTGTTGATTTAGTATCAAATAAAATTGAAAAAAGCAGCAAATTATCAAAATTAAAGCTTTGTTTAAATCTTTACACAATAACAGCAATTTTATTTACACTTTCATTTTTTGCAGGAGTAAAAAATTACTCATATGCAAATCCATCAGCACCTAATAACCTTTTATTATCAGCTGCTCTTTCAGTGGCATATATCGGAATCGTATTAGATGCTTATGCAAAATTAAAAAAGGAAAATGAATTAAATAAATAATATAAACAAAGATAATTAACAAATACTTTTCTTATTACAAATTGTTACATACTCAAAAAGCAGGGTTACTACCCTGCTTTTCACTTATTCTAATTATTCAAACCATAATAAAACGGAATAACTGGCAATCTATCTTTTGAATATAAATTAGCTTCACTTGGACAATCACTCCATGCATATGCTAATGCATTCTCATTTCCATCATATAAATCAATCAAAATAATATTTTTGCTGTCACCAAACTTAGCCTTAGCCTCAACTCTTTTACCTCCAACTATGAAGTAAAATCCTCTAATGTTTTCTTCATCTCTGTCGGGTGAAACCTTTGCATCTATTCCATGTGATAAAATCAAATCCTCACTGAATGTACATACATATCCTTCATTAGTCTTTTTAACGGAAACCAATTTTGGCCCTGGGTTATATGTTTTTCCTTCATAAACCACTTTTTCAACTGCTTCAGAAATTCTTCTTCCAACTTCATTTTTATTAGTTGGATGAAGTTCATTGTACTCTCCTAAATCATAAGCCTGAACCATTGCGGTATAAGGTAATTCCAAACATTTATATTGTTCATCTGAAAGTCTTGCTCTTAAATCAGTATCCCTAATTTTTCCTTCACTAAATCCTGCAATCTGAACATATATAAAAGGTAACTCACTAGCAAATACCTTTCGCCAATCATTAATTGCAGTTTCAAATTCAATCTTATAATTTTCATATTCTTCAATATTAGATTCACCCTGATAGAATATTACAGATTTTACTTTCTGTTTTCTAAGTGGATAAATCATACCATTGAATACTCCAGCTGGTTTATATGAAAAGAAAGTAAGATTCTCTATATATGGCATATCTTTTACAACAGTGTATTCCCATTCTCCTTCAAGAGAAATTGTTTCGTCTCTTTTATTCTTAAGATAATAATCCATATCAGGCATAAATCCACCTTCATTTCTAAATACAACCATTCTAACTTCTATTGTATTTTCACCAGGTTTAAGTATGCCATCCTTAAGTTTATATATTCTTGGTGGATAAAGATATCCAGTATCACCCACACGCTCTCCATTTACATATGTAATGTCTGAATCAATAATTGCTCCAAGATATAATTTATATGCATAGTCTCCATCTGCATCATCTTCTAATTTAAGCCACGCTTCATCAACATATACTTTCTTACGCAAACATATACTCATACATCTGTTAGAAAGTGACCCCTCAAAGAATCCCGGAAGACTAATCACACCACTCTCAACCCCAATATCCGAGAGTTTCTTTTCATAATCTTCATTATTAAGATTTGTATTTTTATCTAACTCTTCATATGGCTTATATGCATCTTCTCTCCAAGCCTGATCTTCCTTATATTCTCTTTCAATTGTTTCTTTAACATATTCATCATCTAAACATTCTTCAAATTCATCAACATGAAGATTAAGCTTTCGTACTGACTCTTCACTCATCCATGCTTTAATTGGAGTTCCACCAATGGCCGTATTATAAATACCTATTGGAACTTCATGTTTAGCATAAATGTATTTAGCACTAAAATAAGCTGTTGCACCTAAGTCTAAAATATCAGGATAAACCGCCTTTACCCAGTTACCACCTTCAATCATATCCTCAGTATAGTGAAAATTATATTTTTCTGGAACTGTGAATATTCTAATATCCTCATTATGAGTATTTTTAATCTCTTCCTCATATCTTTCAAGAGTTCTATTAATCTGAAGTTGCATATTAGACTGTCCACCACATAAAAAGACATCACCAAATGCAATATCTTTTATAACAATTTCTTCACTACAAGAGTTAGTAGCATTTACGCTACTAACTCTCATTTCATAATTATGTCCCGCTTCTACTTTTGGAAGTATTATTTCAAAGTATCCATTTAAATCACTTGTAGTTTCTCCTTCAAAACATATATTAGTTTCTTCACTACAAATATCATCCAAACTAGATACTTTATCTTTATGTTTTTTTAACTCTACCTTAACATCAGAACTTGCATCTGCATATCCATATACTAGATTTTCACAGTCACGCTGTAATATAAGTCCATCAGTAAAAATACGTGATAATCTAATCATTTAATTCACCCCCGGTCCCATATATGATCTTGGAATTTTAATATCCTTCTTTGATAATATAATCTTATCAAGAACTATTTCATTACAAAGACCATAAACATTAATTATGTTAGTTCCCTTCTTAAGTGTTACTACATCTTCAATATATCTAGCATGATTAAGTACGCCTTCTTCCCAATCAGCTGTAACACCTGCGACATAAGTATCTTCTAATACATTGACTTTTCTTACCTTCTCTTCATTAATACTATAAGCAAATGTTATCTTACCTCCATACTTATAACTATTAGTAGGCTCAATTACATAAACTATGTTATATTTACCACTTCTTTTAACATCGACACTATAAGATATAACCGGTGCATCCTTAAGCTTATATACTTTATCAACAACAGGCATTACTTTTACACCATCAGTATCTCTTCCAAGTCCTTCTATGATTTCAAAATTCTCATTTTTATAATACTTAGTGTTATAATGTGAAGCATTAATCGCTTTAATACCATCTCTATCTGTTTTAACATTAAGTGTTACTTCACCTAAATCATATTTAATCTTAACATGACATATTACATATCCTTTTTCAAGATATTCTTTCGCCAAATCAGAATCAAGTAATTTAAACTTTGCCTGTTCACTTCTAGTTAGTTTCTTTTTGCTACTAACTTTTTTCTTTTCATATAAATCATCAATAGTTTCATAATACTTATCTAACTTTTCATAATCTACAAAAATATCAACAAATTTAAGGGGATTTTTAATATCAACATAAGAATTAACAGCACTATTATTATCTATAATATAGTTACCCAAACTTATATCATTATTGTCATCTGGTTTTTTCACACACTTAGATGTATTATTTTTACTCATCACATCTTTACAAAAACCTTTATAGTTCTTGTAAATATCATCAAGACTTGCATGAGCTTTCTCTCTTAAAGCAACCTTTATAAAATCTGAATCTTTTTCTACACTAAACTTACATTTGTCCTCACTCATAAGACCAATGTATGCAGATGTAATTCCATAGTTTTTAATAGGTTTTAAGAAATTAACATCCATCTGTTTAGGTGACCACTCCCTACCTGAAGTATAATTAGCTTCAGCCTCAAGTCCCACCATCAACTTGCTTCCTTCTATTGGAATAATATTTCTAATTGTAGGATTCTTTCTTTCTTCACAATTCCACTTTTTAAATCCAATATGTTCAGCATCAGCGAATCCTTTCCACTTACCACCTGCTGCTTTATCAAATACTTTTTTAAGTCTTCTATCTTCTTTAATTGCTTCTGTCACCATATCTGCATAAGCATTAGCTACTACTAATCCCTGACTTGCATAATAGCTATTAAATCCACTATAAATCCACATCTTTACAAGGTTCATACCTGCAAGAACGCTATATCCGATAAGTTCAATAAAGCAATCCTTATTAGTTCTCTTACATTTATTTAAAAAGTATTCGCATTCCTTTATAATACTTTCAACTTCCATTAATGTCTTCTGTGCTTCATAGAATCCACACACACTATACACGAACTTACCCATATGCTCAGGTCTTCTATTATGCATGATTCTAGTATACTTAATGTACATTTCAGCAAGTTCTTCAACCTCTTCTTCCGAGTATACATCACCGAATACTTTTTCCATTAATGTATGAATGTATTCGTCCGCACTATTAATATTTGAACTTCCAAACTTTTCAAAGTCATATGCTAAGTCCATAAAGTATGAAAGTGGAATTTCGTTAAGGCCTAAATCGCCCACATTAACAATCCAAAGTTTCTTTACACCATACTCGTAGGCTGTGGTCATTTGCTCCCAAACCTGTGGAAGATAACTTGAATTAATCCACTCATATGAAACTGGATCACCATGATAGTCAAAGTGATAGTACATACCAAATCCACCCTTATGCTTGCGCATCTCTTCATCTGGAAGACTTCGCAAATATCCATGATTATCATCACAAAGCATCAATATAACATCCTTAAGTTCCTTACTGTTCATAAGTCCCTTTGTTTTTTCATTGCCATAATAATATGGCTCAACTTCCTTATAAAGAGCAAGCATTCTAGGAACCTCACGTAGGTTATCATTAACTTCTTCTTTTATAAGCTGATTCTGAACTTTCAACACATCTCTTAAAAGATCGATATTATCTTTAAGAGTTGCATCTTCGCCTAAAATCTTTGAATCTCTTTCACCACGCATACCTAACGTAATTACATTCTCTAAATTACCATTTCTCTTAAGGCCATCACGCCAAAATCTTGTGATACCCTCTTTGTTAGTTCTAAAATTCCATGCATCACCATACTTAGATTTCGGACCTCGTAACTGACTATATTCTTCACCATGGCGAAGACATGGTTCATGATGTGAAAGACCCATTACAACGCCTAATTCATCTGCAAGTTTCGCACTTTCAAGTCCTGGACCATCATTAGCAAAACATGCTGACCACATGGCCGGCCATAAATAATTTCCTTTCATTCTAAGCAATAGTTCAAAAACGTGTGCATACATTTTTGCATTAAATCCACCGAAATGCTCCATGCACCAATTACCAAAACATGGCCATTCATCATTAATAAAGAAGCCTCTGTAATAAACTGAAGGCTCCTTAGATACACATGAATCATCTAAAGAGATTTCAAGCTTTTTCTTCTTTTTAGGAATTGCATTAGACCAATTAACAAATGCTGACACACCAAGTAATTCTGACAAATGGAAAAGTCCATAAATTGTTCCTCTCTTATCACTTCCGATAATTAAAATTACATTCTCTTCTGGAAGCACTGAGAATTTATAAACTTCTCTTTTACCCTTGATATCCTTAATATCAACTAGTCCTTCTTTAACTAATTCCTCTAAAACTTCGCTCTTACCAATTGTTGCAAAGATAATTGTTGTTTTGCTGCTCTCATTACCTGCCTCGCCAGATTTCACATTAGAAGTATTTACTATCTTGCTAATACTTAAGTTTTTTCTCACCTTAAGCTCTTCTGGGCAAATGCCTAAAACAAGTTCAACATCCTTGCGAACAATATCCGCAATTTTTTTAACACCTGAATATGCACAGTTTTCATAAAGAAACTGTATTCCGTTCTCCTTAGATAAAATTATTTTGTTTTCTCTCATATCATTCTTTTCCTTATTTCTCTGCTTTTTTACTGTAGTTACTTCTTTATATTTTTATCTAACTTTTTTCATTCTTCCCTATATTTATGCAAATAACACACACAAATCAACATATCTTCATTCTAACACATATAATTGATAATTACATTGTTTTTAAAAAAATTTCAAAAAAAGTGTTGACAAGTATCCTTGTCAATGATATTATAGCTTTGACAACGATAGTTGTCATTATGAAAATTTTACTTGTCATAATTAAAACTTAACTTGTCAAAATGATCATTTTCTAATTTATGAATTAATTCATACCGGATACGGGTCCATGAAAAAAAAGGAAAGAACTACGCAACATAACAATACAACATTTAATTATCGGAGGAATACAACATGAAGAAAGACAATAATACTGAAATAAAAGGTCTCTCATTTATAGACGTAAAAAAAGCAACTTTAACAATCGACACATTATTTGATGGCTTAAAGGATGTAGTCGACATTAACGAATTAAAGGAAGAAATCTCAGAAGTTCTTAAATATGGTGGTAAAGTTTACGCTTTAAAGAAGCATAGAAAAGAAGGCAAACCTATTATAGTTATGTGTGGTATCATCGTTGACAAAACTCTTTTTGGTAATGATGAAGAACTTGAAAAAAGAAAGAAAATATCTTTTTTACTTGAAGGAGTTAAAGATGATTTTGAAATGACTAAAATATACGCAAACAAGGAATATGCCACACCTAGAATCAAGAATCATTTTTTATGCCATGTTAATGAATGCATGCAGGATTCAATATCTATGGGATGTGCAGTATCATATACAATTGGTGAACTTAAATATGAAAAGAAGACATATAAAGTATTTGGTAGTGCAATAACAATTGAAGCTATTGCTCTTCTAGCAGGAATAATAGTTGGCATCGTTACTCATAATTTTACATACGGATTACTTATATGGCTTTTATTTACACTTTTTGCTTCATCAAAACTTACATTCAAGGGCAAAGATGTAAGCAAAAACAACTACCGCAACATTACATTTTCAACTGAAGATGCTTTCTTCGATGTCAAAAAAGGTGATGAACTTGATGAAATCAAGGTTTCTGTAAATAATTTATTCATTACATCAATGTAACACTACAACAAAGATGATTCACTTACATTGAATCTCTGACTCCGCGAGGAGCCGCGGAGGGCTCTTTTGATTAAAAATCAAAAGCAAACATAAAAATTTAATAGAAAAGGAAACACTATGAATACAAACAAACACGTTGCAATGAATCGCAACACAACGAATACAGCTGTACTAAAAACCCAAATGCAATTAAAGGAGGAATTTGCTATGTTAATTAACCACTTAAAAGAATATCGCGCGAAACTCGGCGTTAATCAACAGCAGATGGGACAACTAGTAGGAACAAGCAGACAGACCATTAGTCAGATTGAACGTGGAGATTACTCTCCTTCCGTTTCTCTCGCACTCAGAATCGCTAAAAAATGCGATGCACAGGTCGAGGATATCTTCGAACTAGAAGATGAAGAAAGCTAATATAGCTTATTAAGAATTAATAAAAATATTCAAATCAGAAAGGAATAATATCATGGGGAATAATAAAAAAGAAAAATCAAATACTAAAATTGCAATAGTATTTGCTACTATATTAATTATTAGTGGATTTGTAGGATACTTTACATCAGCCATTTTAACAAAGGTTAAAAAATCAAAAAGTACTATGAATGCACTTAAAAATACTACACTTGATATAGCTCCATATTTTATCTATTTTACTATAGCTGTTAACATCATTGCTTTACTATATTGCATAATCAGCTATAACAATTGTAGAAAAACTTATAAGTCACTTGGTGATGAAGATTATGATAAATTAGACGAAATTGAAATCAAATTGGGCCACCCACTTTATATAGCTTCAATTTCAATGATTTTAAATTTATTCTTCTTCACTATGAATGCATATATCTTATTAAAGTTACATGTAATACCTAAAAAATCATCTAATCTTTACACTATACTTACATTCGGAGCGTTCCTATTATCATATGTATGGGAGGTAATTATTCAGGCAAAAACTGTCAGCCTAGAAAAAGAAATGAATCCTGAGAAGAAAGGTAACATTCTTGATACTAAGTTCGTTAAAGATTGGATTGATTCATGTGATGAAGCTCAGAAGATGACCATTTACAAGTCAGCATACGCTTCATATTCAGCCACAAGTGCTGCATTTATGATTATGTGGGTTATATCACTTTTAGGAATGCTTATAGGTGATCAGGGTATGTTTGCTCCAATTTGTGTAACTATATTATGGCTTGTTCAAGTTCTTTCATATTCAATCGCTGGTAACAAGTACGAAAAAGAAGGTAACCACATCGCCGAATAATGGTATAATAAATATAATTCATTATGAATTAATAATAACTACTATATTTTTGTAAAGGGATTATCTTTATGCTTTATGATAAAAATATCAGAGAACCTCTCTTTGATTTTCTAGATGAAATCTACGGAACTAACAGAACCTTAGAAGAACTTATGATTGGTAAATCCAGAGCTGACATCTGTATGATTACAAAAGAAAATATAATCGGCATCGAAATCAAAAGCGATGCCGATACATACGTTAGATTAAAAAAACAGGTTAGAGACTACAATAAATACTTTGATATGAATATTGTAGTATGCGGAAGCAGTCATGGCAATCACATAAAGGAACACGTACCTGATAACTGGGGAATCATAACTGTCGAAGAGACCGATGTAAATCAAAATGATTCTGCTGATAGTAGTAAATCGCTACTAAGTACGTCATGTGATTTTTATATTCTTAGAGAGCCTGCTCCTAACCCTAAGGTTACCATTCTAAACAAGTTATCTCTTCTTTGGCGTCCTGAACTAGTAGAAATTAAGGATAAATATAATCTTCCAAAGTACGATTACTTAAGCAAGGCTAATCTTATTTTAAAAATGGAAGAGAAAATAGATTATAAGCTTCTACAAAAAGATATATGTGAAACTCTGCTTGAAAGAGACTATAACACCATTGGTGAAAAAATCGCAGAATATCATAAAAGTAAGAACATTACCCGTAGACAAAATGTTAAAACAGCAGTTAAAAGAAAACGTAGATCACGTAAAAAAGCAACAAGTCGTTAACTTGTTGCTTTTCTCTATTTATTTAATGTTGCCTTTAAAACCTGATTTCTTTAATATTTTTTTATATCTCTTACTTTTTTTACGAGGAACTTTTATAACAAAATTCTCATTTAAATTAGCAAATGCATCCTTGCCAATCTTTTTAATAACCACTGTTTTAAATGTTACTCTTTCTAAATTACTGCAATCCGCGAATGCATATGCACCAATAAGTTTAACATTCTTTCCAATAGTAATTCTTTTTAGTTTCTTAAATTTATTAAACGCTTTTTGATTAATTTCAGTAATATTATAATTAATCTTTTTAAATTTTACAGTTCTCTTAATAACTACCTTTGATAGTTTCTTTTTACTAAGACCAATTATTTTCACTTCGCCAGTTTTCTTTCTTGTACCAGCTTTTCTTATCTCATATTTAAATGAAGCGTCTTTAAATTTATAACCTTTTTTATATACCTTAGTTTTTTTCTTAGTCTTTTTCGTTACTTTTACAGGTTTTTGTACTGGAGTTGTTTCTTCTGCTTTTACCTCTTCATTCTTTTCAATAGTAAAATCAACCACAACGCTTCCTGTAAACATATCAATACCATCAACCTTAACACTTGCCTTACCAGGATTTACATTTTCAGTATAACTTACTTTATAATCAACATCCTTTATAAGGCCCTTAATTGTCACTTCAGGAGTTTTTGCATTTCCATCATATGTATATTTATCTTCTGAAAGTTTAACCTTTAAATCCTTAATATCGCTGCTATTTAAATAAACTATCTTTTTAGGATTAACAACTACATTTTCAAATTCTGAATGAAGTTTTACATTACCACTGTACGCTCTTGGTGTAATAATGATAAATCTTGTATCTTTCTGAACAAGATCATAATTTGAATATATAATAATGCCCTCAGCCTTTCCATCTTTAGTCTCACTTAATATGGACATTTCATTATTAATCTTACCAAGCGAATCATCTACATCCTTATATTCAACCTTAATTGCTCCACCATCTAAAAATACTTTTTCAGCAAATACACCCTGTGTGTAAACATGTTTAACAACATCCTTATTTACCATAGCATCAATTGGAATCATGTTAACAATAAGTGAACCAGACTTCATTGTAAATTTACATTCAGCATATTCTGTTTTCTCATCAATATTTCTTTTAACAACTTTAAAAAGTTTTCCAGTAAATTTCTCAGTACTTTCTTCAGTACTTTCCTCTGTACTATTTTCAGTTTCTTCTTCAGTTGATTCTTCCGTCTCCTCCTCGGTTAACTCTTCTGTCTCTTCCACAGAAGATTCTTCCTCAGATGTTTCTTCTACCTGACTTTCTGTTTCGTTTTCAACTTCTGTTTCACTTTCTGTCTCTGATAAACTTTCTGTCTCACTTACAGTTTCAGATGAACCTTCTGTCTCTGTTACAGTTTCAGATGAACCTTCTGTCTCTGTTATACTTTCAGTTTCTTCTTCATCACCATCAGTCTTTGTGCTTATAACTTTAACACCTTCTTTAGAGTCATTTACAATAACACGTGGTCCATCAATAACTAAATCTCCATCACAAATAGATACACCGTTTCTATCATTTACGATTTCTTCTTTAATCTCATCACCTAACTCGTTAATAGTTAGTATCCCCTTGCCACTAAGTTCTATATTAGTTCTATTAACAAGGAGATTACCGTTAATAACATTATTCCCCTTAACTATAACCTTTAAGTCAGCTATTTTATATAAACTACAATCTATGTGTATACTTCCACCTTTATATCCATCCAAGGTAAGTACATTATCTTCAAGTTTAATTCCTTTAATGTCTGATTCTTCTGTTAACTTTACAAAACCATCCTCCGCTGATAAAGCAATCATAGGAACAACTATTTCATCATCAACATCAATAATCTGACTTCCAATATTTTCAGCTTTTATTTTACTTCTGTAATCACCAACTGGTCCAATTGTAACGAACATTACACACGCTAGTGATATACACAACCCTCGTCTTTTTATCCTCATTTAATTATTCATCCTCCTACATATTATAACCCTTATGTCAAACCAACTTTAGACTTTATTATTATATCATATATATTTTTATACATACAATTATTTACAAAAATAAAAAAGACCATCTTCGCTAGCAAGACAGTCTTTTTATCTGTTTCCATAACCATTATCTCTTGCAGTATTATGATTCCCCCTGAAAACAATAACATTTCGTTTTTCTTTTCATCAATTATATATAATACCGCCAACCCCTATTTGTTTTTTATATTTCCACGAAACATTGGTTATGCAAATCAATAAATATTAACCATACATCTGTATGGTACAACATATTTTGACTTTTTTAAAGAACTGAAAATTTAGATTTTCTTGCAAAATTGGTACTTGACAAAACACCAATTGCTTGTTCAATGGCTTTTTTACTATATTTTTTCTTATTAAACTTGCATATTCCCATAAAATATTTTATAATAAAAAAGGTTAAAAAAGGGGTTGACGAGAGGTTTTTTATAAAAAATAATGTGTTGAGGTGTTATATGGATACTATAAAAATTGCTGTTTGCGAAGATGAAGATAAGGAGTATAATCGACTAACCAAGCTTCTATCTGATTGCAAATATAATTATACGATTGAGCGTTTTAATGAAGGGCAGGCTTTACTAGATAAGTACTACCCTTATAAATATAATTTAATTCTAATGGACATTTATATGGAGGGACTAGGTGGCATTGACACTGTTGCAAAAATAAGAACTGTTGATAAGATGACCACCATTGCATTTACTACAACAAGTTTAGATCATGCACTTGATGGCTATAAACATCATGTTAACAGATATTTGGTAAAACCATTTGCTCAAGAAGATTTAATGGAAACAATTGAACTTGCTTATAATGAGATGCAAAACATCCCATCCATTTCAGTTACTCAAAATAATAAAGACATTAATATTCCTTTCACTCACATTAGATATATGGAACAGATTGGAAAGGATATTAGCCTTTATCTAATGGATGAAAATATCATAAAACCACAAACTAAAATTTCTGATCTTTTAAAAATATTACCAAAACCACCTTTTTATCAAAGCCATAAAAGTTTCGTAGTTAATTTAACTCATGTTAAATATCTCAACAAGGAACTTAATGTTTTTGAAATGAATGGTGGGGGTAATGTTTATATCAGAAGAGATAGTTTAAAAGAAGCCGAAACAACATATAAAGATTATATGTTTGAACTCGTAAGAAAGGGTATGGACGAATAATATGAAATACTTAACCAAAAGGAATCTATCTGTTATAATCGCATTTATTCTATCCATGCTTTTATCAATTGTTCTGATTATAACCTATGTATTCCGTGTTACTCAGATTAACCCAGCCACTACTTGTATTACAATAAATAAGGTTTTATTATATTCTGAATCTAGCGACAGTAACAAGCCTAAAAAAGTACAAAATTGTAATCTACCATATACTTATGTATGTAATTCAGAAGAAGTACAAGCCACTATCGAATTTAACATAAACAAGGACGAAGATGACTTTTTGTTCTTTGGAACCATTTATTGCCCATTAAGAATATATGCTGACGATGAATTAATATATGATTATGGTCTTATAAATCGTTTTCCAAAAATATTTGTTGACCCTCCAACTAATTTTGAATCAATCAAAATACCAGATAAATTTAAAGGAAAAACAAATATTAAAATGGTTTATGAAAAGCCAAAAACACGAAACGCCATAAGACTATATGCTCCTGTGGTTGGAGATAAGAATGCAATAAATGCAAAACTCTTCTCTGATGAAGGTCCTTCATTTATATATGCTTTATCTTTCTTCTTCCTAGGAATAATGTTATTCTTTGCATCATTTGCTATTATACATTTATCTCCTAAGGCAGAAGCCCTTGTTTGGACAGGTGTCTTTTTAGTTGCAGCAGGTACATGGCAGTTATGTGAAAATACGCTTGTAACCTATTTTGTACAAATGCCGGAATTCTTATACATATTTGATTTCTTATCATTTTATATGTTGTTAATTCCTCTAAGTGAAGACATGCAGGTATTTATCAACGACAAGGAAAGTCCTTTCCTAAACGTTGCTGTAATTATAAATGTAACTTCATACATAATATCATTACTTCTCTTTGTTACTAATGTATGTCCATTACACCAGCAATTACCTTACTTCCATGCATTGCTTATAATGACGTTAATACTTATTACAATAAACATTACATACAAGGCATTCCGATTTAACAACAAAAGGGCAAAGACATTCTTCTTCCCTTTCCTTATACTACTTATATTTACACTATTTGAATTGGTTAGATATAGAATGAATTCATCCTATCATATCTCATCATTCTTCCAACTTGGAATTATGTTATTTATGTTATTCTTGATTATTTACTCTACAATTCATGTTAGATCGTTAATTAATGCGGTGGTTAAGAATACTGAATTAAAGCAACAATTAAAATATCAATCAACCATCATTCAGGCTAACAAAGCCAAAATGGACCTTTTAATTAGCCACGATGATGAAATCAGAAAGCAAAGACATGACATTAGACATCATTTACGAACTATTGATGAAATGATTAAAAGCGGAATGGAAACAGAGGCATCTAATTACATAAAAGATATTGCAAACTCAATGCCTGCTAATACTTCCATAAATTATTGTGATAATACAATTGTTAATTCAACAATTAGTTACTACTTAAGTCATGCAAAAGAAAAAGGTATTAAAACAAAAGCGAAAATTGTTGTACCTAATTCAAACCCTAACATTTCAGATGTTGATTTATGTATAATATTTGGTAACCTACTAGAGAATGCAATCGATGCATGTAAGCATCTTGAAAACATACCAAAAATTATTTCAATAAATGCTCAGGTAAATGGTGAAATGTTATTTATATACATGGATAACACATATGACAATGAAATAAAGATAATTGATAATGTATACCAGTCTACAAAACATGATGGTGCTGGTACTGGTCTTACATCTATTGATTCAACTGCTCAAGCTCACGAAGGAAGTGCTAAATTCACAACTAAGGATAATCACTTTATCAGTGAAGTTTGCGTAAGATTGTAAAACATATAACAATATCCCCCGGAATATTCCAGGGGATATCTTTTTATCATGATTTACTTTTCGTAAGTTTTCTTATAAAGATTAATTATTTCTTCCTTAGTAGCTAAATCACTACTAAATGCTGATGCAGATCCTGCAGATAATCCTAATCTAAAGGCATATTTATAATCTATATCATCTAATAAAATACCTTCATCATTCATGCATCCGGCTACAAATCCTGCAACCATCGAATCACCTGCTCCTACTGCATTAATAACTTTTCCAGCTGGTGCCTCACTTTCATATACTTTGTAGTCATTTGCTACTAACAAGGCTCCATCTCCTGCCATAGATATCAACACATTTCTTGCGCCTATATCCTTAAGCTTTTTTGCATATGAAATTATACTTTCCTTATCCTTAAGTGTAACTTCAAAAATTTCTTCTAGTTCATTTTTATTTGGCTTAATCAAAAATGGTTCATACTTTAATGTATTAAGCAACAACTCTCCTGTAGCATCTACTACAACTTTTATATCTTTTGCAGATACAATATTTAAGATATCACTATAAATAGTATTAGGCATTGATGAAGGAATACTTCCCGCAAGTATTAAAACATCACCATCTTTTAATTTTTTTAATTTTTCAAGTAATTCATCAACTTTTTCACTAGGAATATTAGGACCTAATCCATTAATCTCTGTACCATCAATGTTTTTTATTTTCACATTAATTCTACTTAAACCATCTTCTAACTTTATGCATTCTGATTTAATCCCAAAGTCATGAACCCTTTTTTCTATTTCATCACCAGTAAATCCTGCTGCGTAGAAAATGGCTGTATTATCCATACCTAAATTTTTAAGAACAGTTGATACATTTATTCCTTTACCACCTAATAATAATTCTTCTGTTTTCGCTCTATTAGTATGTGATATTTTCAAATCATCAATCGTTAGATTCAAATCAAGCGAAGGATTAAAAGTTATTGTATAAATCATAGCATTCTCCATTAATCATTATTTAACATTTCTTATATATTCATTTATCATTATACAAGAAAAAGGGCTGTATAAACAGCCCTTTTCTTTATTTTGCAACTTTAACTTTTTCAACATCACTCCACTTACCATATACTTTCTTGCCATCCTTAGCAACTGTATATGCTCTAACTTTAACGAAGTATGTCTTATTCTTTTTAAGTTTCTTAATTGTAAGTGAAAGTTTCTTTGCATTCTTAATTGTCTTAACTTTCTTACCTCTAGTTAATTTCTTATTAAGTGCATATTTAACCTGGTAGCCTGTAGCACCTTTAACTTTCTTCCACTTAACTGTAATTGCTTTCTTCTTATTATTCTTAAGTGACTTAACAACAGCCTTCTTAGGTTCTTTAACAACTACTGTAACATATACTGTCTTTTCCTTAGTTGCTTCATTAACCTTAGCCTTTGAAATAGTAAATTCAATAGTCTTATCTGGAATAATTGCTAACTCACCAAGACCTCTAACTACTACTTTACCTGTTCCAAGACCGATATTGTTTTCATATGATACTTCATAATCCTTACCTTCAACAAGACTATCCTTATCACCACTAAAGATTAATTCAGGTTTAATTTCTTCACCTGTAAGTGTATATTCTTTTGACTTAACAGAAACTTTCAAATCAGCAAATGCTTTAATTTTTCCAACATTATATGTCTCATAGTCAAAATTAATTTTAGCCTTATCTGTTTCTTCATCATAAGCATACCAAACATCATATCCTAATAATAAAGTATCTTTAACATCTTTAATATCCTTATCATTCTTAAATGTAAGATTTGGTGTGTATATCTTCTTAGAAGTTACAATTGCATCGCCATCTGCATCATATTCTGTATTACTAAATGAAACTTTATCGCTCTTTGAAATTACATATTCTTTTGAATAATCATATTTAAGAACTTCATCATAATCATCAGTTAAATATCTTTCTTCCTTAGCTTCTGCTGATTCTAACTTAATAACATCACCAGGAACTAAGCTGTCAACCATTTCGCTATTACCAAAGAAAAACATAAACATATCATCTAAATCATCACGTGTTGATTTCAAATTATGTTTTGCATTATGACGCTTAATGGCTTTCTTAATCATATTCCTTCTTTTTTCACCTGAATCTTCTGACTCTTCACCTTCTTCACTATTTGCATCATCATACGGTTCAAAATCTTCTTCAAAAGAGTTAAATACAAATTTACCTGTACTTGAATCCTTAATAAATTCAAACACACCATAAGTATCATTTAAATAACCATTAATATATTTATAATGATTATCCCATTTACCTTCTTCGCCATCATAAACATCATCTACAGTTGTGACATATAATGGCTTATCATCACCAAGTGTATAATATCCACCATCTGGTGTGAATTTAATTTCATTAATCTCATCCCAATAAGGTTCTGCTAATGCAGCATCTGTTAAATATGATTTACCATTTACATTATGATAATTATATGCACTTAAATAATCTACACTATGCATATCTTCTTCAGAAATGCTCAATGAGAAAGCACCTGTTGCAACATCGTAATTACATGTTGTATCAAATTTCTTATTAGCAACGTCTTCAACACTTATACCACTTCCATATAAATATGCTAATTTTGCATATGCTTCACCAATTGAATAATTTGGATATGCCTCAGTTGTAAACATAGCAATTTCACTACCAGCATACTGATCAGGAACAAATATAGACATACCTAATGAATCATAGAACTTGTTCACTTCCCAACCATTATATTTATTGATTATACTTGAATCAATTGAATCCTTTAATTCATCAACAATACCTGGTAAATTATCATATGCTTCAACAGCAAATGCATGATATGGATTTGCTGAATCTTTTATTTCTTCCATTCTTTCAGGAGCAACCTTTGAAACAGTATCTAATAATTTTGAAATTTCTACAATTTCACTTCCAAGTTCAACACTACCTTCTTTTGTAGCTGTATCAAAAATAGTCTTAAGACCTTTTTCATCCGCATATGCTCTATATAACTCATCAGCAAATTCTGAGAATTTAACTGAAGTTAATCCAAGTTCTTCAAGATCTACTGCACAAAGCATAGCTGGTGATAAGTATTCTTCAGCTTCGCTGAGGAACTCCTCATCATACTCTGTACCTTCTTCGTCGTTAACTTCGCCATCACCTTCTAAATCGTTCTTTTTACCTAGAACTTTTCTTGCATATTCACCTTCTGTATATTCTTCTTCAGCATATGCTTCCTTCATAAGAACACCATCATATTTATAGTATTCATTATATGCATCTACAATGCTTGAAGCTAATTCTTTAGCTGTGTATTTTTCATCAGCATAATTTGCTCCTAAGTCTTCAATAAATGGTGTATAATACCATCCATCTCCTGGTTCTGAAGTTAATGAACCAACACCAACTTTTGCATACGCAGATAAATTAACCCATGATTCATAACTAGACATAAGACATGCATCATAACCCAAAATATCTAACTTATCAAAACCTGCATTTTCTCTTTCTGAAAGAACACTCTTAAGTTCTCCTAATGTAATAGGATCATCTGAATACTCATCATAACATACACCACCTGTGATGCCACCACCATGGTTCCATAAATCAAGTGCCATATGTTCAGCAGGATAGTTATTGTCAAGATCTTCTAAAAATGCCTTTAAGAAATATTCTTTACCCATATCAGCACTTAAATCTTCATCTTCTTTTGGAGTTTCTGCATCAACGTCTCTTGACATATCTCCTCCTTCAAGAACTTCATCATTACCTTCGTCTTCACCTAATTCTTCATCATCAAGTTCAGACAAGTCATACTTAGCAACATCCTTTATAAATTCAAGTGCAGGAATTGTCTTTGTTTCACCTTCATCTGTAACATATTCGTGTTCAAAATTAATCTTATACTGTGAGATTCTTTCTTCATCGATTTCAAAAGGAATAACCTGAGCTACTTCCCTTCTACTTAGGCCTTTTTCACTTCTAAGGTAGTCAGAATAGATTTCCTGGAAATGCCATCCCATACATCCACCTGTTTCAACAATAATGTTATTGTCCTTTGAAAAGCCTTCAGGAACATCTGCTTTAAGAATTTCCAAAAGGTCTGCTGATGCGCTACCATTCCATCCTTCAAGGTCCTGGCCGCATAAATACAAACCAAATGTCCAGCCACTTGCCTTAGCTGGTACGATAGGCTTTTTAGCCTCTTCGGCATAAGATGTCACTTGCATACTAGGTACGTTAAATCCTGTAACAGCAAGTGCTGCCGCACTGGTAAGACTGATCAGTCTTTTTTTGAAATTATACATAATTTCCCTCCTAAAAATAATGTTGAGTATTTCGATTTCATATACCGAAAGTACACACTATCCTTTACGAATAAATCCCCTATTCAATTTTATCCTCAGTTCTTCAATTGAATCTTGTATTCAATCATAAATTTTCCATGTGTAAAAGATAACTACAATACACATTCGTATCCGTTTTTTATCGAAATACTCTTAATTATACGATTCTTTTTGACGATAGTTACCTTTCAAAAAAAATTATACTATAACGTTTGTTAGTGTTCAAGTATTTTATTCTTAACACTTTCTTAAATTGTCATTTTTATATTTACAAAAAAAGGATGTGGTCTAAACCACATCCTTTAAACTTATCTCTTAATCTTAACAGATTTAACTTTACTCCAGTCTCCATATACTTTCTTTCCATTTGTATCAAGAGTATATGCACGAACTTTTACAAAATAAGTCTTTTCCTTAAGTTTCTTAATTGTAAGAGAAGCCTTCTTACCACTCTTTACTGTCTTAACTTTCTTACCCTTTGTAAATTTTTTATTACGTGCAATAACTACTTCATATCCTGCAACACCTTTAACCTTTTTCCATGATACTTTAAGTGATTTCTTTTTGGCATTCTTTACTGACTTAACATATGCTTTATTTGGTGCATTAACAACAATTGTCTTATAAACCACCTTTTCCTTACCCTCTACTGTTACAACCTTAGCTTTAACAATATCAAATTCAATATTTTTTTCAGGAAGTAATGCGTATGCACCAAGTCCCTTAATTGTTGCCTTAGCTCTACCAAGTCCAAGATTGTTTTCATATGTTACTTCATAATCAACACCCTTTACGAATTTATCAGCTTTGCCATCAAATAAGATTGCTGGTTCAATTTTTTCACCAGTAAGTTCAAATTTATCATTTGAAATACTTACCTTTGCATTTGCGTATTCATTGTATTTGCTGTAATTAAATGTAACAATATCCATATCAATATCTTCTACATTTTTTTCACCAGCCAAAACAAAGGCATAATCATGAATTGCTGCAAAATAATATGTTACATTATTTGCATTATTATCCTTAACTTCATTTAATGGTAAAACGCATGCATTCTCTCCATCAATTTCTATAAAATTAAACTTCTGCATTACATACTTTTCCATTTTAATTTCCGGTTCACCTTCTACAAAGTTTCTATCTAACTTATTATAAGTTTCAGCAGCAAATCCTACAGTATCACCTGCTTTAACATTAATAATTTCTTCATTTTCAGCGTCCATGAAATAATTAATTATATACTTTTTACTTGTATCATCATATGCGAAACTAAAGATACCTATCTTACCATTAAGTTCACCATCACAAATATATGTTACGAAAGAATTTGCTCCAACATCCATCAAACCGCCCATACGTACAACAGCAATAGGTACTCCATTCATTTCAAAATGAAAATCGTGTAATTTATATTTAACTGTATAATCTCTTACATTGATTCCAATGTCAGCTGGTAACTGCATCACATCATAATACTTTCCATCTTTTTCAATGAATTTTTCTCCTTTAATATCACTATATAACGCTTCTTTTTCAGGCAAACCTATTGTAAATATATTTTTCTTAGTATCTAAATTCATCTGCGCCTTTACACGATCATTTATAATAGCCCCATTCTCATAAGCAGTATAATATGTGTATAAAGTATAGTTTCCATTAAGTGAATATTCTGGATATTCATCTAAAGTAAATAATGCCACTTTTGAACTAGTCTTCATATAATCAGGATAAAATATAGACATAGCACCAAGATCTTCAGCTCTATTACCTTCACGTCCATTATATGAATTAATAACACTCTTTTTAATATCTTCCTTAAGCTTTTCTGCCTGCTGTTTTTCTAATTTATATAGTTCAACTGTATGAGGATCAAATCCCTCATTGCTTCCTTCAAATTTTTTAATTCTATTATTTGCATTCTCAATAATTATGTCTAAAAATTTATCAAATCCTGAAATATTACAATTATAAAAAACTACTGCTTTTTCCATCTCTTTTCGAATAAAGTCTGTACCTTCTCTTTCACCATAAAGTTTAATAAGATTATCTGATAACTCATTAAATGTTGGAATTGTCTTATTTAACTTTTCAAGATCAACTGCTGCAAGAACAGCATCATCGTAGAAGTTACTTCCGTAATACGTTACACTCCCTTCATTCATCATCTCATCGACAACTCCATTTGTCTTATAAAAATCCTTATATGCCTCAACGATACTACTTGATAATTCTCTGCCATCGAATTTTTCGTTATTATAATTTTTTCCTAAATCTTCAATAAATGATGTATAATACCATCCTTCACCAGGTTCTGCAGTAAGTGAACCAACTGCATTCTTAGCATATGCTGATAAGTGATTAAATGTCTCATAATTTGACATAAGACATGCATCATATCCAATAATATCAAACTTACCTAATTCATCAGACTTTGTATTATCAAGAGCTGATAAAATTTCTTTAAGTGTTAAGCAATCATCTCCTGCATTTTCATCATAGCATACACCACCTGTAATTCCGCCACCATGATTATAAAATTCAAGCATTCTATGTTCTGATGGGAAATTCTTATTTAAGTCATTAATAAAACTCTCCAAATATTTTTGATTTCCCATACTTGTAAAACCTGGATCATTTACATCTTCTTCTGTTAATTCTTCATAATCAGAATAATCTGCAACATCCTTTATAAACTCTAATGCAGGAATTGTTTTTATCTTTCCCTCATCATCCCTATACTTATGTTGGAAGTTAATTTTATATTCCTGTATTTTTCCTTCATCAATCTCTTTTGGAATAATCTGATTTATTTCCTCTTCACTAAAACCTTCCCTTAATAATTTCGTTGCATACTCCTCTTTAAAATGCCACTTTCTTGCTCCGCCTGTTTGAACTACAATATTTACATTATCTGAAAAATTCTCAGGCACTTTTGCATCAAGCATTTCGAAAAAGTCCAATGTTGAAACATAACTTTCTGATTCTAAATCAGCACCACACATGTAAATACCGATTGTCCAATCATCCTGATTCCCTTTCTCAATTTTAATTGGTTCTTTCTCTGCATAAACTGGTGTGTTTACTGGAACCAAAATTGTTGTAGTCGCTAGTGTTGCCATACTCATTAAGCTAATAGCTTTCTTTTTTAGATTAATCATATAATCCCTCCTTTTTCTTCTCTTAATTTTTTCATGCTATTGTGCAACATAGTTATAATAACATTATTAAACCTTACATATCCATTGATTTATAATTGATTATCCTTACAAAAATGTAAGAATAATCAAACTATTTTTCCACATAATAAAACAACCCGGTAACATACCACCTACTATATATTAGTAAAATACTAATACATAGCAAATGATATGATACCAGGTTGTTTTGTTTGTATTTAAGATGAGGGTTTTAACTTAATTAATACTTTCTATAATTACCACTTAATAACATATAAGCAAATATGTATAAGCAGTTATCATAGTATCTTCTATCACCATCTCTAAGCGGTGTCTCTATAAATCTCTTAAGCCATGGCTTACCTTCTTCTGTAAGCACAGCTGTCGTTGCATTTGTTGCAAGAAGTCCTACTGGATGTAATACCTTTTCTGAAAGTGGTGTACCATCAAGTTCAAAGATATTATCCCAAGTACCTTCTTCATATGCCTTGTTAAAGAAAGTTGCAAGATTATTTGCTATCTTGACTGAATCCTCTCTCTTGCCACACCATATACTATCAAGTGCAATATTTAGAATTGTTCTGTATGCATCCGAATAGAACCAATCATGTCTTCCACCAAAAATCTCATAATCCTTATTATGTGGTGTTCCATCATACTCTGCATACTCTGCCGACATACCAGTTACTGGATGACAACACTTATTCCAATACTCTCTACTACAAATAACAGCCTCACGGAAGAATTCCTTATCCTCGTCGTACGCATACTCTGCGTATATCTCATAAAAATGAGGGAGGTGATATGACGGATCTGTAAAGTTCACAGCGTCTACGAACTTTATGTAGTGGGTGTTGCTATCAAACATTGGGAATCCAGGCTTACCATCGCTTCCTTTTCTTATAACGTCGTGCATAAGATCTTTAGCTTCTTGATGGTAATTAAATATGCCTTCACCGTTACCCCATCTGTTTCCAGCGAAAATCAGATCCAGGATAAAGAATTCTTCTCCGTCAGGAGCTGCACCATATGCATTCTTTTCTCCATTAAGTTTACATGACCATGCAAAATAACCTTTCCCTGGGCCATCTTCCATATACATATATGTTCTTGCCCATTTCCATAGTCTATCAAACTCTTCTTTTTTGTCTAACTGAACGCACATCATCATACCGTATGACATACCTTCTGTTCTAACATCTATGTTACCTGTATCAATCATAATACCCATATCAGGGTCTACAGGTTTATATATTCTCTCTTCTTCACTTCCGTAAAAAAGAGTATTAAAAATCTCGTTAAGTCTTTTATTTGCATCTTCATCAGATACACCGAATTCGTTAAGATAATTCTTATATTCGATCATTTATATAATAAATCCTTTCGTTAACAACACATTAAGCCTTTAATACCAAGCCCTTCTTCCTCCATATTCCGGTCCGCCATCTAATCATGACACATATACCTCTTATGAATTCATCAAGAGCCATTGCAATATAAGCTCCTATTACAAGCAAGTCTAACTTTATTCCTAATAAGTAGGAACCACCTGCTGCCACTAAAAACATAACTATTATTGCACAATATAACGGGAAGAATACATCCCCACTAGTCTTAAGAGCACCACCATAAACAAGGTTTGTAACTCTTCCAACTTCAAGTATAATATCTATAAATAACAATTTTTGAACTAAATCGATTATTTCCTTATTATCAGATAACAGCGGCATATATAATCCAGCTGTTATAGCAAATACTGCATCAAGTATTGCAGCTATAATAATACCAATTCTTGCTGCCTTTCTTGTTTGAAAATCACATTTATCATATTCTCCAGATCCTACAAACCATCCAGTCATAATTGAATTAGCCTGAGCTAAACCGCATCCCACACAATATGAGAAATTTGCAACCTGGGTAGTATAAGCTCTAGCGGTAACATTAATACCATCTGGATCCATTGAATTTAAGAACTTAATAACCATTGTAATTGCAACATTATAACATGCAGTTTCTAACGCTGCTGGAAGTCCAACTTTTATAATCATAAGTAATATCTTAAGATTACCAGTTCTTTCCTTATATTCTTTATGTTTAATCTTAATGGATGCAACCATAACAACAACCGCATTAACTATTCTTGAAATAAGTGTAGCAATTGCAACACCTGCAACGCCCATATGAAATACATATAAGAATACAGCATTCAATACAAGATTAATAACATTCGCCGAAAATGTTGCCCATAAAGGCTCTTTAGTATATCCAAATGCTCTTAAATAACTACCAAAAATTGGTATAACGGCCATAACAAAACAACCACCACCAACAATTTGCATATACGTAGTTGCATATCCTTTTAAATTACTTGCTATTCCAACTATCTCTAATACATTCTTAGAAAAAAATAACAAAAAAATAGAAAGGGCAACACCTATACACAAGTTAAAGACAAGCCCTATCTGTCTTGCCTGATAAGCAATTCCTTTTTTACCGGCACCTATAAACTGAGTCATTACGGCAATAACACCACTACTTATTATTGAAAATGAAATTACAAAAACAGATAAGTAGGTGTTAGCCGTGCCAACTGCTCCGACTGCTTGATCGCTTACAGAGGAGATCATTAGCGTATCAATTATGCCTGCTAACATAAAACAGAGCAGTTCAATGGTTATCGGAATAAACAATTGCTTAAGTGTCTTCCTTTGCGCCATCTCTTAATCCTCTTTTTTACAAATACAATTTCCTAGTTTTCTTTTTTCTTTTTTTGTTTTATAAATATTTTGGTTTTATAAATGGTTTTTATTCTCTCTTTTTTTCCCATTGATAAATGAGACGTAATTAGGTTTAAACTTAATTTCATTTTTTCTCAATTTTAACATCAGAATACCCCTTTTTCTTGCATTATTTTCACTTAAAATTGCACTTTTTCTACTTTTATGGTATAATCTATGTTAACTTTCATTAACCGTTTTTAACACAGTTTCCAGATTTTATTTATATCAAAATATACGGAGGTTCCTAGATGCGAATAGATTTAAGAGAAAACGTTCCACACGGAACTAAAGAATATGGTTATGTTCAATATCATATAAAAAATAACCCAAGAATGTATCAAATACCAGTACACTGGCACGAGCATTTTGAGATTATATATATTGTTAGAAGTGGCGTAAAAGTTAACATTGAGGATAAAACATTTGTTGGTAATGAAGGTGATATTTTCTTAGTTAATCCAGGGGAACTTCACTATATAGGAACAGAGAATTATGAAGCTGAATTCTATACTATCCTTTTCCCACTTGAATTTATTTCATTTAGAACGGATGATACTTTAGAAGAAAACCTAACAAAACCTTTAAGAGTTGGAGCTCTAAAATATGAGCATCAGGTTAAAAACAAAAGTTTAATACGGGAATTTAGAATGATCATAAATAGTCTGATTTTACTAGACCACAATAAAGCAAAAAACCATTTTCAATCAAGAATATATCTGCTTCAGATTTTTCAACTTTTATATACATATAAACATCCATTATATAAAATTTCAAAACAAAATGAGACGCTTCTACAAAAAGATCTTATTGAATATATGCGAAGTAAGTATGCTGAAAATATTTCACTGACCACAATGGCTGAGGAATTCCATATGTCAGAAAAATACTTATCAAGATACTTTAAAGCTCATTTTAATATTGGATATAGTGAGTTTCTTCTTCACTTGCGTCTAAACAAGGCACGTGAACTTTTAGAAACAACTGAGCTTCCTATCACCGATGTTGCACTTTCTTCCGGATTTGGTAACATCAGTTATTTTATAAGAAGTTTTCGCAAACTTTTTGGCATGCCGCCATTACAATACAGAAAATCTCTATAATAAAAAAACAGTAGTATCGTAATTGTACTACTGTTTTTTATCATCTACTGTATTCTTCTATCTGCACCTGCTAATAATTTCAATTTCTTATATGTATGAAATGTAAACCATATTTCAAAAATCAAAAATGGAATTACTATAACAACCTGTCCTGTCATCAAGCAAAAATCATATGTACCATGAATAAACACAGCTACTGCATATGCTCTAAATAAATTCTTATCCCTACCTGCAGTATTAATATAACTTTCACTTAATTTTGCAATCCCATAATATGTACCCATATATACACCAAACATAGCATGGCCCGGAACTGATAATAAAGCTCTCATAATTGCAACACCAAAACTTCTTGTTGATAAAACATACATTATATTTTCAATCACAGCAAATCCTAACGAAACTGTCACCGCATATACAACACCATCAAAAGTATAATTAAATTCTGGCGATTTCCAAGTTGCCATTTTTAAGAAAAAGTACTTACCTCCTTCTTCTGCTAAACCAATGGCAAAATAGCACAGTGCAATAAAATAAACAATATTATTAAACGCAAATGTACTCTGATAAACATTCTTTAAAATAAGCTCAACTATTGCCGCTGGTATTACCGATATTGCTCCAAGACAAAATAATTTCCACATAAGTCCCATAGGTTCTTTTTCATTCCTATCAAGACCATACACCAGCGAAAATAATACTATTCCTGGTATAACTGCAAGTATTGTTAAAACCATGATACAACCTCAAACTTTCCCTTATATTATTTATACGAAATCCCACGATTTCTCATATCAACAATTATAACCTTTTTCTTTATATTTTTCATCTATTTATTACATATTATTCCTTGAAGTTAATTAGTATTTGCTCTATAATATCATGGTATGAATTTGGATAAATAAATAGTTTATCCATTATTTTTGGAGAAAATATGAGTAATAAAAACTTTATTCGTGGAATCAAGAGCGGGATACCAATTTGCCTTGGTTACTTATCGGTTTCTTTTACCTTTGGAATCATGGCCGTTTCTCTTGGTTTTACTATATGGCAGTCGGTTTTAGTATCTATGCTTTGCGTTACTAGCGCCGGTCAGTATGCTGGTATTCAGATTATGACAAACCCTGGCCATTACATTGAAATGTTAATATCACAATTTACCATAAATGTACGTTATTCATTTATGTCGATATCTCTTTCACAGAAAGTAAGTGAAAAATTTTCTGGAATATGGAGATGGATATTCGGTGCATTTGTTACGGATGAGATTTTCGGAGTGGCAATAAGTGAAGAAGAAATTACTAGATCTTTTTTTGCTGGTTTATGTATTATGCCTTACATAGGATGGACATCCGGCACACTTCTAGGTTCGATTCTAGGTAGCATTTTACCTAACAGACTTATGAGCGCTCTAAGCATTGCCATATACGGCATGTTTGTCGCCATTGTTGTTCCAGAATTAAAAAAAGGATATTCCTATGTTTTTGTAGTTATTATCGCCGCGATATTTAGTACTTTATTTAAATTTCTGCCATTACTTAACAAGGTACCTGGCGGAATTGCTATTAGTATATGTGCAATCATTGCATCACTTCTTGGTGCTATATTCTTTCCAATTAGCGATGATGAAAATGCATCTACTAATTAATTATTCCATTCATTCTTATTTGTAAGGAGATTATCATTTTGAATAACAAATCGTATTTTTGCTATTTATTTTTAATGGCTTTATCAACATATCTTATTAGAGCATTGCCATTTGCTCTTGTTAAGAACAAAATAGAGAATAAATTTATAAGATCTTTTTTAGCATACATACCTTATGCGGTTCTAACAGCCATGACTATTCCAGCCATATTTTATGCACCTAACAGTGTCATTGCTGCTAGTGTCGGTCTTTTCGTCGCCGTTATGTTATCACTTAGAAATGCTTCGCTTATGACAGTTGCATTTCTTGCTAGTTTAACCGTTTTTGTATGCGAATTAATTATACCATTTTAAAAGAATTCATGATCATTACATGGATTCTTTTTATTTGACATTGTTGTTTTAGTATAATATAATTTCTTTATGATATCGAATACGATAATATGTGGTATTAATTACTACATATAATCTAAAGGGTATATAAAGGAAAGTACGAGGAATTGATTTATGAAGTGGAATATTGTATCCGACAGTAGTTGTGATATTTTTAAACTTGATAATTTAGGTGAAGACGTTGAATTTTCAACGGTACCATTTGTTATGACTATTGATGGGGTTGATTATGTCGATGATGAAAACATTAATCTCGATGAAATGATCGATGCAATGTATGCAAGCAAGAACGCAAGCCTTACTGCTTGTCCATCACCTGAAACATGGTATAATGAGTTTTCAAAAGAAGGATATTCTTGTGCGGTTACTATTACTTCTTCTCTTTCAGGAAGTTATAATAGTGCAGTTGCTGCAAAGGATATGATTTTAGAAGATAATCCTGATAAAAAGGTTTTAATCGTTGATTCATTATCAACTGGCCCATCACCAATTTTAATTTTAAAGAAATTAAATGAACTTATTTCTGAGGGCCTTGATTTTGACGAAGTATCTAATAAAATAAAGGAATATCAAAAATCAGTTCATACATTATTTGCATTATCATCTTTTGATAATCTAGTTAAAAACGGACGTATGAATAAGATGGCTGGATTCGTTGCTCATAAGCTTGGACTTATCGGTGTTGGTGAAGCAACTGAAAAAGGAACTATCGGTGTTAAACATATATGCCGTGGTAAGAAAAAAGCATTAAACTCAATTATTAATGAGATTAAAAATATTGGTTTTTCCGGCAAAGAAGTTGTTATTACTCATTGCCAAAACTCAGAACTTGCTGAAACTCTTAAGGGAATCATCGAAGAAACCTGGGCAAACATTTCTGTAAGTATCCACCCAACCCGTGGTCTTTGTTCATTCTACGCAGAACGCTTCGGTCTAATCATAGCATTTTAAATGCCGATTAGTATGTAGCGCCTAAAGCCCCATGGGCTAAGCAGAATATATTGTTCATCCCGGGCACTGCTCTCGCACAGTGCGGGCTACCCCTAGCAGTACTAAGTTCGTAAGCAGCAGTATTGTATATATTACATATAATAAATATATATATTATATATCATATAATTCATTCGTATAATACAAGTATTACATAATAATAAAAAAGATAGGATAACTTGAATACAAGCATTCAGTTATCCTATCTTCTTTATTATTACATAACGCTTTCGCGTTATGCAAATGAATTATATTAATATATCTTATTATACAGTATAATCTTAGTATCAAAATGCTACTTACTCACTAAGTGCTGAGACCCGCAATGGTCCGTGCTAAAAAATATTATTCTGCTTAGCCCTTGGGGCTTTAGGCTCATAATACAATCGGTATTTAATATACTGTAACATCGTATTTATTTGTTCTTCTGTAATTAAAAAATATTACAGGTATTAAGACACATATGTCACATATGATGGCGGCTTTTATGCCATTTGCTGAGATGAAGTAAAAGTGGAATCCTTGTTCATATAGAACTTCATTTAATACTGCAATTAAAATCGCACAAAATGCACATCCAGCAATTATTCCAACAATATTCATCACTAATGTTTCAACACAAACTTTTTTAAATATACTCTTTTTATTATATCCTAGTGCTTTATAGATTGAAAATTCAAACTTTCTCTTTTCATAAGTTGCAGCAACTGTTGCATTAATTGTAACTGCTAACACAACTGAAACTACACCAATTATAAGACCAAGAACCGAATACATAAATCCAATATCTCGATCCAAATCTTTCATAAAAATCTCATTAGTACTAGCTCTAACATTCTTAAATTCCGAATTTATACTATCAGCTATCTTATTTAAATCATCAGATACGCCTTGTCCTTCCCCTCCTAAGAATAAAAGATTATCACTATTATTATATGTGGAATCAATAGCTGCTACCCATATTCCCTTCATGTTTACGATTTTAACTTTTAAATCTCTGTTATATAATCTTACAAAACTTGAATTAACCTTGTGTGATCCTACTCTTTGACATTTACCTGCATCTTTATCATAATGAACTATGTCACCATCCCTTAGCCCAATATTATTTGCAAGTAGTTCAGACATCAGAATTTCGCCATCACTAAGTTTAACATCATCAGGATAATCAGTTGTATATTTCTTATACTTTTCAAAATCTTCAACGCTATAAAAAATAAAACTTTCGACATTATTATTAAATCCCATAATTGACATATACTGACAATTTAAATATCCAACCTCCATGTATTCTTTAACATTTTTGGTTAAATAAGAATCTATTTTATTTCGTAATTTCCCAGTCTCTTCATCCCCACCATTATTTGATGTATTAACATATACCCAAGCATATTCAGCTGGTTTATCATACCTAATAAAAAAGCTTTCAGATATGTTATCAAGATACATTCCTCCCATAAAACATACCATCACAAAGCTCATCATAATAGATATGACTATACTTCTTTTAAAATTATTTTTTATATAGTACAATGCAGAAAATGGTTTCATATTATGCATTCTCCTTTACATTAGAAACTTCTCCATCCCATATCTCAACAATCATGTTAGCGTCCTTTATAATACTAATATCATGTGTAATAACAATAACAAGTCTGTCCTTTGAATATTCCTTAAGTCTTTTCATGACAAGAAATGCATTCTCATGATCAAGACTAGCAGTAGGCTCATCAGCAAATAACACTTTAGGATCATTCATCATGGCTCTAGCAATTGCAACCCTTTGTCTCTGACCACCTGATAATTTAGCAGGTCTTTTATTTAACTCTTTTTCCTTTAATCCTATTTCTAATAAAAGTTTCTTAGCCTTCTTTTTGCTTTCTGAAACCGAAGCATTTGTTGCTAATACTGCATTATCAACAGCAGTCATGTAAGGAACCAAGTAATGTCTCTGAAATACAAATCCAAATTCATCCCTTCTTAAGTGCTGTCTTTTATTATCATTAATATCTACAATAGACACTCCATTATAAAGAATATCACCTTCAGTTAACTTCTTTAATGTTGACATAGTATACATTAATGTTGACTTTCCACTTCCCGAAGGACCAATTATTCCAACAAGACCTGTATCAGGTAATTTTAGATTTATCTTTTTCATGGCATAGACCATATCATCTTTATCCATGTCATATATCATTGTTGCATCCTTAATTCAAACATATTCCACTCCTTATTCTATCTCATCAATTGTTGTAATCTTATTTAAATTAACAAATAATGGTATCTGGCATAACGCAAGCATTAATATATACATTGAAATAATTAACACTATAGCATCAACACTAAATAAGTCTATACTAATTCCCAGATTTTCCATCACGGTCCTATCCATATAATAGGCACATCCTATTCCACTAACTAGTCCAACTATTAAAGCTATTACAAATCCAATCAGTAACTCCTTAAACGCCATCACATATACTTCAATTTTAGAAAAACCTATTGAACTAATAAGGCACCATTCATTATGTCTATCCGATATGTGAAACGACAATACAACTATGATACACAAAGATAACACAATATTTGTTACTATCGTAAACACGTATTTAACGTTCTCAAGACTTCCTATTGCAGTATCCAAATCCTTTTCAGCCGAATCATAATCATAAGCGTATAAAACAGGAAATCCAAGTTTTTCTATATCTGACTTTACACTAACACGTTTATCTGTAAGGACTAATTCCCAACCATTATTTTCATCTTCCACGGCGTAGCCAAAACATGCATAATCATCAGTATCTGTATATCCTACAACCTCATATCCTTCAGCTAATTTATCTAATAAGTGATCACCCTGATTTTTAGCAATCTTCTTATCAACTACTATCTCTCCCCTTTTTTCAGGCATTCTCCCCTTTATAATTTTCAAATCAGTATGATTCATATAGGTCTTTATATCATCAATACTCTCAAATAAATAAACCACATGTCCATAATTACCTGCGATACTCTGATAATTTACATATCCGTTTTTATACATAAGCACATCATCCACATGGTCTAATTTTTTTAACCTTTCCTTATCCTTAGCAAATTCCTTATATGCTTCCTCCCAAAATCGCCTATTATATTCCTTGTCACTCATCTTACCATTACTCTGTTCTTTTTCTTTTTGTATTTTTTCATTGATTCTATCACCATAATTAATAGCAATCTCATTTAAATGATCATATTTATTCAGACAAACCTCATAAAACGGTTTACACGATGCATCAATGCAATAACACACCATATATATCATTACAGCAAATGCCGCCAAACTTAATATTAAACTTGCCATTCTTCTTTTATTATTCCTTACATATGGCCATGGGCTAAGCTTTGATTTTCCATTCTTCTTCATAATATTTTTAAAGATATTCTATCTTTAATACCTCCCTATATCATTAATTTTCACTCTTTATAATTTTTTTCACTCTTTATAATTTTTTTCATTCTTTATAATTACTTTAATTTGATTTTTAAATCAGTATAATTATTCTTAATACACTATAAATATATATTTTCTTATCCAAAAACAAAAGTGACTGCAGTCATATTTTTTTCATATGACCACAGTCACGTATTACGTACATGATTATCTTATTTTTTCTCTTAAAAAAATAACTAATTGAGTTCTATCATGAATATTCGCCTTATCATAAATATTTGAAACATAGTTTTTAACAGTACCTTCAGATATAAATAAAATTGATGCTATCTGACTATTAGTACATCCATCCGCTATAAGCTTGGCGATTTCAAGTTCCCTAGGTGTAAAATCCTTTATAATTTCATTCACATCCTCACTTTCATTACTACCTATGTGATTATTTCCTTCTTTAGTTTTATCAACACTAATGCTTTCATTCTTATCTGTTTCACTTTTATTTTTAAGTAAACCAGTAAGTTTTTCCATAACCTTATTATCTAAAACACCATTACCAGATACTGCCTGGGTAATTGCATTTATAATAGCACTCTTACCCGAATCCTTAAGAATATAGCCATTAGCTCCATTCTTAAGTGCTGATGTAATATTACTTTCATCATAAAAAGTTGTAAGAACAACAATTTTAATATTAACATTAATCTTTTTAACTTCTTCTATAAGTTCTATTCCACCCATAACCGGCATGTTTAAATCAACTAGCATTACATCCACTTCTTCACTTCTAATAAAATCAAGAGCTTCCTTGCCATTATTCTTAAGACCTACCACCTTAAATCCATCTTCATTATTTAATATTATTTCAAGACTCTCTATAAGTAATGGTTCATCATCCACCAACAAAATTCTGATTTCCATATCTACCCCTCTATTCCTATTTCCATTTCAACATCGAATCCATCGTTAGAACTTACCTTCATGTTACCACCATGCTTTAGCAAATACTCTTCTATCTTTTTAAGACCAAATCCCTGACTCAACTTAAAACGCATATCATCCTCTTTTTCTATACCTTTTCCATTATCCTGAACTTTAACTTTAAGAAAATTATTATCTTTAACCATCACAATAACAAATACGTTAGCCTTTCCATGTTTTACGCCATTAGTAAGTAATTCTGCAATAGCACCACTTAAAAATGCAGCGTTTTCTATACTTATTTTACTATCATCACGGACCTGTTCAAAATTAGAAATAATATTTATGTTTGTATCCATTTTAAAGTTCTTAATAAGTTCCTCTAATGAATCAATATAATCACTCATAATTATGGTATCATCATCGGAGTCCATGGTTCTTACTACCTTTCTAATGGATTCTATTGCTTCATGTATTCTTTCATTTGCCTTACTAACTTTATCCTTTGTAGTACTAATATCAACATCATCACTATCCATTAATACTTCCACAGCATCTAGTGTAACTGCAGCTGCTGATAAGGTATGGCCTACCTGATTATGAATATCCCTACTAATTCTATCTCTCTCTGATAATCTTATGTTTTCTAATTCCAAATTACGTTCTCTTGCAATCTTTTCACGTAGTGATTTTTCGTTCATAGCTTCAATAGCAAGTTTTTTCATTGCTTTTTCCATATTTACATTTAGATTAATATACTTACATTCACTATAATGTATAACATTAACCACCAAAACAACACATATTGAAATTAGTACAAATATCAATGACCATATTATTTTTAAATCATTTAAATAAAGTATTAGTATCATTGTGATACTATCTACTACACAGGTATAAACAATAAACCTTCTATTATCATTCATACCTAAAACCAGGCAACATACAACTGGAAAAGCAAATACAAAATAAATAGGATTAATATAAACCCATATCATTGCCATTGCTAGGTATATATATTTATAAATGCTTATTGCCTTACCATCATAAAAGTATATTATGTTTAATAAGCATAACAAAGCAAGCCCCATAATTACAGTAATAGCATAGCTTGAATTTAAAACTCCTACTAATCCCATAATAATAATGGAGAACATGTTTATATACCAATTAACTTTTTTAAATAAACTCTCTACAGCGTATTCTTCCATAATCTAACCACTTATATATAATTAAACCTTTCATTATATACATAATCAAGTTGTCTACAATACATATATATCTTCTAATTATATACTTTATCAAAATACATAAATAATGTCCATAGGCCTACACCTATGGACACTTAATTATCTTTATTTAACTTTTTTAAGTCCTGATTTCTTAAGTAACTTAATGTATTTTTTCCTAACTTTCTTAAGTGCTTTAACTTTAACCTTTTTCTTAACATCTAAGATTGCTTTCTTTTTAATCTTTTTAACAGCTTTTCCTTTAAAGATTATCTTTGTTAACTTTGGACAATGGAATGAATTCTTACCAATTGTTGCGATGTTCTTTCCAAAAGTAATCTTCTTAACATTATCATAAAATGTACCGCTATTATCACTAACCTTTGTTACTTTATATGTTTTACCATTATATTTTACTGTTGCAGGAATAACAATCGATTTAACCTTCTTATTCACAGTACTTGTAAATTCAACTGCTTTACCTGATATAACTCTATAATAATTATTTTTATAAGCAAATACTTTTACTTGTGTTGTATTAGATGAGTTTGACGAACCATTGTTAGTATTTATTTTCGCTGGATCACCAGTAAACTTTTTAGAAGTTGCCTCGTTTCCAGGCTTTCCAAAATATACTGTACATGGTAAATCATAATAAAATCCACTTACTAATGCTACATTATTTCCAGCCTTGCCTTCCTCCCACTTATGAGCAAGATTCTTCTCATTAAATGTAGATGGAGCATAGATTTTATTAATTGTTATATTTCTTCTAATATCAAGATATCTAAGTTTAATACAATCACTTACATCAAGAGAAGTCATCTTTGATTCAAACATTATATATGCAGCATCAAGTGCGCTACAACCTGTAAAATCAACCTTTTCAAGATCAGTATTTTTCATTAACATAACAGATTTTAACTTGCTATCATTTGAAAAATCAACTGATGTAATCTGGGTATATTCCTTACCCATTATATCACCTAAAACAAATGTTTCTAGATTAGCCATATTACTAGCATTAATTGAAAAGCTTCCTATGTATTTTTGTATGTAAACTTCCTTAAGATTATTACACTTAGCAAGATCCATATTTGGAACATTGCAATGACTAATATGTAATTTTTCTAAATTTACAAATTTCTCAATATTCTTAAGTTCACAAACAGTTCCAGCTGACATCGTAATATTACCGTGTCCATCAGTTTCATCAACTATACTAATTTCCTTTATTGATGCCTGTTCATCTAAATCTAGATAACCACTATCATCCTTATCAAACTTTCTTAAGTAATCAATGTAAGCAGAGTTATCAAGTCCAAGTTCAGATTCAAAATCCCTATCAAAATACAATCTGTCTGATAAAGAATCTGCTTTTACCTCTTTTACATAATTTCCATTAAACAGACTAACCGTTACTGCCATGGCAAGCGTAGTTGCCAAAATCTTTTTGATTTTCATTAAAATCCTCCTTACTATTCTAGGTAAAACAAACCTAATATTTTATTATTTACTTCCCCATATCAATATGAATTCAAATATTTATCACATTTCTACAAAGTTATAAATACTCATTCATATATCTATATTTTCAAGCATAACATAAAAATTTTTCAAAAACAAGACCTCACATTTCTGTGAGGTCTTCATTAAAACAATATGTATTAATTATCACTATCATTTGAATCTTTCTTTTTGAAATAATCCAATATTGAATATACTATAAATGCACCAGATGCAAATATAAATAATATTGCAATTATTGTAAATACGGTCTGATTATCGCCTGTGTCCGATGAAGTTAGAAGTTTAACTGACATAAATATTATATAACCAGCAACTAATACTCTTAATAATAATTTTGTAAACACATTATCCATAGCCATAATCCCACTCTCCAGTATTTTTATTTTTTGCGATAATTAAAGTTTTTAGCAATTTATCACGATTTACCTGTCTTATGATTTGATACTACGTCGAATACAACGGCTACTAAAAGAACGCCACCTTTAACAACGTACTGCCACTGATCTGAAAGACCATAGATTGACATACCCTGGTTAATAACACCGAGTAAGATAGCACCTACCATAACTCCAGGTATATTACCTGAACCACCGTATGCTGAAGCACCACCGATGAAACATGAAGCGATAGCATCCATTTCGTATGAATTACCCATGTTACCATCAACAGAGCCGATACGAGATGCAACTAAAAGTCCTGAGAAACCTGCAAGTACACTCATCCAGAAGTATGCCCAGAAGTATACTTTTCTTGGATCGATACCTGAAAGTTTTGTAGCTTTTTCATTACCACCAACAGCATAGAAGTAACGACCAAATACTGTTGAAGATGTAACGAAGTGGAATACTAATACCACTATAAGAATCCAAACTAACATTACAGGAATACCCTTATATTCATATAATTTGAATGAATATGCAAGAACTACTGCTGCAATTACAGCTGCCTTAACAATTTCTGATGTGCTATTAGAAGTATCATATCCTTTTTTCTTCTTGTTAGCAATACCAATAACTTTTGATAAAACAATAATAACTGCAACTACAACACCAACAATAAGTGCTGATACATATTGATGTTTCTTATCAATAGCACCAATCTTAATATATGATGCAAAGATATTTACAAACTTTTCATTCATAACTGCAATTGTCTTTGAGTTAAGTACTACTCTGGCAAATCCTCTAAATAAGAACATACCAGCAAGTGTACAAATAAATGGTGGAATGTGAATATAACCTATCAACCATCCTTGCCAAATACCAATTATAACAGCAACTACCATTGGAATTAAAATAGCAAGGAAAGGATTCATTCCCTTTTCCAAACTATTAGCTGCAAGTGCAGCTGATAAACAAAGTGTTGAACCTATTGAAAGGTCTACGTTACCACCAGTTAAAATACAGAGTAACATACCACATGCCATTACAAGTACGTATGCATTCTGAAGTAAAAGGTTGGAAATATTTTGTGCTTTAACTAATTTACCTTCTGTAAGGAATGTAAAGAATATAAACACAACTACCAACGCAATTATCATAGTATATTTTTTAATAAGCTTTTTTACATCAATTGAGCTTGTATTCATTAGTTCGCCTCCTTTAGATTATTATTATCATTATTATGAGTTAATATAGCCTTCATAATCTTTTCCTGTGTTGCTTCAGCAGCTTCAAATTCACCCACGATTTCACCTTCATCCATAACATAGATTCTATCACACATTCCAAGTAACTCTGGAAGTTCCGATGAAATCATGATAACTGACTTGCCTTGGGCAACCATTTCATTGATTATACAGTAAATTTCATACTTAGCACCAACATCGATACCTCTTGTTGGTTCATCAAGTATCAATACTTCAGGTTCAGCGAACATCCATTTTGATAAAAGAACCTTCTGCTGATTACCACCTGATAGATTTCCAACATCCTGTTCAACGCTAGGTGTTTTTGTTCTCATAGCTTCAGCATATTCAACTGCATATTTTTTCTCTAAAGCATAATCGATGATACCCTTATTAGATATCTTTTCCAATTTAGCCATTGTAGTATTCCTAGCAATTGTATCTGAAAGAACAAGACCATTGGTCTTTCTGTCTTCTGTTACATAAGCAAGACCATGATTAATAGCATCATGTTCATTCTTTAAGAAGACCTCTCTGCCATTTATAAATTCATGACCGGTTATATTACTTCCATAACTCTTTCCAAAAAGAGACATTGCAAGTTCTGTTCTACCAGCTCCCTGGAGTCCTGAAAAGCCTACAACTTCACCCTTGTGAACCTTAAAGTTTACACCCTTATCAACGCATTTTTCAGTGTAGATTGGATGATATACTGTCCAATCCTGTGCTTCAAATACAACTTCACTGCTAACATTATGTTCACGGCTTGGGAATCTGTTTGTAAGTTCACGACCTACCATACCCTGAATAATACGATCTTCATCAATATTATGTTCAGGATTATCAATTGTTTCAATTGTTGATCCATCACGGATTACTGTGATTCTGTCAGCACAATAAGCAACTTCGTTAAGTTTATGTGTAATGATGATAGATGTAAGTCCTTCTTCCTTGAATGCCAAAAGCATATCAAGAAGCATCTTACTATCTTCTTCATTAAGTGATGAAGTAGGTTCATCTAAAATTAAAAGCTTAACATCTTTTGAAAGCGCTTTTGCAATTTCAACGAGCTGCTGTTTACCTGTACCTATATCTTTAATTAAAACTGAAGGACTCTCCTTCAAACCAACTCGCTTCATCTGTTTTGAAGCCTGTTTGTAGGTATCATCCCAGTTGATTTTTCCAAATCCATTACTTCGCTCATTACCCAGAAACATATTCTCTGCAATAGTAAGTTCAGGAATAAGCGCAAGTTCCTGGTGAATAATAACTATTCCCTTTTGTTCACTATCACGGATTGTACGAAATTCGCAATAATCTCCGTTAAAAAGAATGCTACCTGTGTACATACCAAAACGAATCGTACCCGATAAAACATTCATAAGTGTTGATTTACCTGCACCATTCTCCCCAACCAAGGCGTGAATTTCGCCTCTTTTCACCTTAAGATTTACATCATCTAATGCTTTTACTCCGGGATAAAGCTTGGTGATACCTTTCATCTCCAATATGTATTCTGTTGATTTCTCTGCCAAGTCATTACCTCCTTCTTTAAAAACGGGCAGGGGCATTAACGCCCCGCCCTAATTGTGTTTATATAGTTAATTAGTTCTTTGGATGAAGATATCCCTGATCATCCTTTGTATAATATCCTGTATCTACAAGTTCTTTGTCCATATTCTCTTTTGTAACAATTGTAGGTTCAAGTAAGTATGAAGGAACTTTCTTCTTACCGTTGTCATATGATTCTGTATCATATTTACATGTGAACTTCCAACCTGCATCGTCGATTAACTTAGCATCTGGCTTTTCACCCTTAAGAAGTTTCTCACCTAAGTCAAGTGTTGCAACTGCTTCGTTAGCAACTGCTTTGTAAACTGTCATAGTCTGTTTACCATCAACCATGTTCTTAAGGTTAGCTTCATCACCATCCTGACCTGTTACAATAATGTCAGCCTTGTTATCCTGATTGTAGTCTGTTTCAATAGCCTGAGCAACACCAAGTGCTGTTGAATCGTTAGAACAAAGAGCTACGTCAAGTTTATCACTTGAATAGTTAGAACCTAAAATGTTCTGGAAACGTGTCATAGCTGTTGCTGTATCCCATGCCTTTGTAGCAACCTGATCAAATGTGTTCTGACCTGACTTAATAACTAACTTACCACTATCAATGTATGGTTTAAGTGTATCAAAAGCACCATTGAAGAAGAAACCAGCATTGTTATCAGCAGGATCACCAGCTGTAAATTCAATATTGAATGGGCCAGCAGCATTATCAAGATCTAACTTATCTCTTACGAATTCACCCTGTAACTGACCTACTCTGTAGTTATCGAATGATACGTAGTAACTAACTGCTTCAGTATTTCTTATAAGACGATCATATGAAATTACTGGAATATCTTCTTCTTTAGCATCATCTAATACCTTTGTAAGAGATTCACCATCGATAGCAGCGATTACCAATAAGTCTACATCATCAGCAATAAGACCTTCAATATCTTTTACCTGCTGATCAATCTTGTTATCTGAGAATTTAAGAGATACATCGTATCCTTTATCCTTAAACTGTTTCTCAAGATATGAACCATCTCTGTTCCATCTTTCAAGTGTCTTTGTAGGCATTGCGATACCTACTGTCTTTTTACCACTTTTCTTTCCGCCACCACATCCTGATACGAGTGAAGCAACCATTGCTGCACCGAGGAGTGATACGAGTAATTTCTTTTTCACCATTATAAAAACCTCCGTATGTGTAAAAAATTAGTCTTAAAGATGTCCGCTCCAGACACCTCCCGTAACCTATGTACATATACTATCACAATATATCTAGTAATAGTTTGCAACTTTCTTCCAATTTTTATTATTTTTTTGTACATATTGCAAAAAGACTAGCACTATTTTGCCATAGTGCCAGTCTTTTTGCCATTTTGTGCTATTGTTTATAACAATATTGTACAATTAGTTTCCGTTTTTCCGCATTTATTCGGTAATATTTTCAGATGTTTCCTCATCTAAATAACCATTAACATACACTTCATCCCTAGAATGAAACCCTGAGGAAATAATTACCTCTTCCATATTTTTCTTAGTTACTGGTATTGTTTCTAAGCAAACATATGGATAATCTATATCCCCATCTTTGTATCTTTCTGTTATTTTTACCTTTATACCTTTAGCAAATTTATATGCATATTCTGCAGCTGTTTCAGCAAGTTTCTCAACTTCTTTGTATACTGTCATAACCTGAATTCCTTCTACAATTCTCTGACAAGCATCCAAATCAGCATCCTGCCCTACAACTTTTATCTTTCCAACAAGTTTTAACTCTGATAATTTTGTAATAACAGTTGTCGCAATATTATCATTACCACACATTATTCCATCTATACTTTCTAGCATCTTTCTTTTTTCTTCATCTTCGTATAGATTTTTTATATAATCTGCAGCATCATCGGCATTCCAGTTTTCTGTATAATGTTTATCAACTATTTCAACGCCATTTTCTTTCATGACTTCTTTAAATCCTTCTTCAACCGTTGAAACATTATTATCTTCTTTAGGTCCAGCAATCATTAATACTTTTTTTCTTGGTAAGCCTTCATTACACAAAGCTCTTGCCATGGACTTACCAACCTGTTTATTATCAAATGTTATATACAAATCTACTTCCGGATCCCTAATCAATCTATCATAAGCAATTATTTTAATATTTTCCTTTTTTGCTTTTTTAATAACACCTTTTAGTTTTTCTGAATCAATGCTGACAATAACCAAGACATCAACCTTTTTATCAATAAGATACTCTATATTATCGATCTGTCTCTCCACATTTCCATTTGCATTTTTTACTATAACATCAGCACTGCTGTCACAGTCTTTTATTTTTGAAACAAATACATCTCTATCTTTTTTCCACCTGTCAACGAGGAATGTATCAAAACTAAATCCTATTGTTATTATATCTGCCTTATTCCTTTTAGCAGATTTATTATTTTTTACTTCATTGTTTTTTTGCAACCCAACCACAGCAATAATAACCAAAAGTAAAGCTGCACATACTATATATATCTTCTTTTTCATTTTTTGTCCTCTTTTTTAGCCGCCATTATTTAATTAGCCTTTATACTCCGTTGGTGTAACACCAACATTCTTTTTAAACGATCTACTGAAATAATTTGGATTAGAATATCCAACTTCTAAGCATATTTCCTTCATGCTCATATCAGTATTTTCAAGTAATTCCTTTGCCTTCTCAATACGAATATTAGTCAAATACTCAATAAAGTTTTCTCCTGTTTCCTTTTTGAAAATCTTACTAAAGTAATACGGACTAATGTCAACCTCTCGTGATACATCATCTAAAGATATATCCTTTTTAAAGTTAGCATATATATATTCTTTAGCCTTATCTATTATACCTGTAGATTGTGCTTCCTTTCTGAACATAACGTTCTGGCAAGCTTCAGAAATTTTATCAATAAACCAACTTCTAAGTTCATCATAATCCTTAACAGAATTAATGTATGGTAAATAATCTTCTCTAGATCTAAATCTATAAGTTTTACCACCCTTAGAATAACCTAGATGTTCAGCCCATATAACAAATTCCAATGTCTTAACCTTTATGTCAGAATCATAATCATTATAATTTTCAACCATCCAGTCAAAAAACTGACCAGCAGCATTAATCGCCATATTAAGGTCACCCCTTCTAACCCCCTCAATAAGATTGTTCTCAGTGTCAATAGGATAATCTTCTTCATATCCACAACCAATAGCCAAATCGTCAGCGTGAATAACCGAATCAGATGACATAGTTAACCCGTCAACACCTTCATTATACGATGAAACCATCTTATCTAATGGTTTTATAGTACCTATGCCTGCTCTAAATTTAATATCAAACTCTCTATTAAGTCTTCTTACCATGAGTCTTGCGGTTTCAATTAAATTTATTCTTTCATTATATTCAAATTCTGTTTTCTCCGTAGGAACAAATACTGCGATTTTATTAGCCATAACAGGACCTACTATCCCTCCTGTATAACCTTTTACTATATCTCGCAAATCTCTTATATAGTTTTGTACTTTTACAGATGTACCAATTGCATTAGTCATTTGATTTCCCTGCTGATCATCACCAAATAAAAGAACAATCATGTATCCATATTTTTCATCAATCTCAAGCAACTTATTAAAACTTACAAGATCATCCTTGAAGAAATCCTGGAATAGCAAATTATAAATCAATCCGCTTTCAATAATAGGTACAACTGTTTCAAGTTTTTCCTTTGTTTCAAGTTCCATGGTTCGTTTTTCTCTGTCTCTATCAATGATTTCCATGGCCTTTTTAACCGTTTCAATAAACTGGTTTTTTTCAACTGGCTTATTAAGATAATCCATTACACCAAGATTGATTGCCTCTTTAGCATAATCAAATTTATCATATGCAGAAGCAACTATGAAAACTACTTGAGAATTTCTCTTTCTGATTTCTCTTATGGCATCAATACCATTAATACCAGGCATTCTAATATCCATAATAGCAATATCAGGTCTAAATCTTTCAGCAAGTTCTATAACACTTCTACCAGTTTTTCCCGATTCAATTATAACGTCATCACCAAATTCTTCCTCCAGCAAATACGTAAACGAATCTATTACTATTCCCTCATCATCTGCCAACATAATTCTATACATTTATTCATCCACCTTATCTTCACAAGGAATTCTTATAACAAATTCAGTTCCTTGATTTTTTCCATTACTATATATTTCAAACTTACTCTTCCCATTGAAATATAAATCAAGTCTTTCAATAACATTTCTAAGCCCCAAACCATTGCCTTTTTTATCTTCTTTCTTGACTTTTTCATATGCGGAATCTGTTTCTTTTATAACAGCATTTGCTTCATCTTCAAAGTTTTCGCTTTTACCACTTAAAAGGTTATCTATTACACTTTGTTCAATTCCTACACCATTATCACCAATATTTATGCAAACATAACCATCTTCTTCATAAATTGAAAGATATAAGTATTTCTCTCGTTCTATGTCTCTAACACCGTGATTAATGCAGTTTTCAACAATAGGTTGTAATACCATACAAGGCAACTTAACATTTAAGTATTCTTCGTTCTCTATCTCTTTACAATAATTAATTTCTCCAGAGAAACGAACATTCAAAATAAAAATGTACGTATCTACTATTCTTAGTTCGTCAGCAAGCTTAACCTCATCACTTGCAGATATGTTATATCTATAAAAATCTGCAACATTCTGTATATATTCATAAGTTCTATCAGATTTTTCAAGCATAGCAAGCTGTGCACCTGCGTTTAACGTATTAAAAAGAAAATGCGGATTAATCTGAGCCTGTAAAACCTTTAAATGTGCTTCTTTAAGATTAGCTTCCATCATAAGTTCTTTCTCTACTAACTCGCGTTCTTTTTCCATACTGTCTTTTAATCTATCAAGATACATCGGAATGCTACTAACCATTTGATTAAATGCCTCCGTAACTACACCCACTTCATCCCTTGCATATACATTAACAACTCCAGTTTCATCAAGTTTACCTTCAGAAACTTTATCCGCTGCTCTAGCAAGTTCATGTAAAGGTCTTGTTATATTTCTTGTGATTAATAATACAACAAATACATCAAAAATCGCTAATATCATAAAAATCAACACACTCGAAATTTCTAGAAATCGAATGGCTGATGATAGTGCTTCATACGTAACTTCATTATCTCTAAAAAGCTGACCATTAAGACTAGTTATGTGAGCTCTAATATATCTATATGTTTTATCAGCCTCATCATAAACTCTTCTATAACTTTCAACTTTACTTTTCTGTCTTACACTTTCATCTTTAAGCTGCCTAGTCTTTTCTGTAATTGGAAGGTAATAATCAGATAACTCTTTAATATTTCTTTCCATTAAGAAAAACTTACTATCTGTAATATCTTCATTAAGTTGATCAACCAAATTCTGATAATCAATAACACTCTCTTCATGTTCTCTTTTCTTATCTATTCGTCTAGTATTTAAATACTCTGTAAGACTAAGTTGTACATTATTTAGTGCATCTTCAAGATTATTAAGTTTAACGTTACCAGCATAAATATCATCTATCTGTTTTGATAAACGATTAATATTGTAATACATATAAATACTGACTAAAAACATGACAACCAACGTGCCTATAACCATAAAAGTAAATTTAACACGTATGGAAGCATCTTTAAACTTGCTACTTAGATTCTTCTTCAACTACGACTCCTTCCATATCAAATGTGGCTAAATTTTCTCTTGTAACGGTTTTTGTACCAACTGAGTAAATATCACTAACATTACCTGCTAAATATAATTCAGTCAGTGCCTCAACAGCATCATATCCTACTTCTTCAGTATCAATCAAAACTGTCGACATAATATTATTATAAGATATAGCTTCTTTAATCTCCGGTGTAATATAATATCCTAACACTTTTACTTTATCAGTGTTTGTTGAATTAACCACAGCCTGATACGCACATATTGTATTCTTTTCAGTCAAACACACTACAACATCAGGTAACTTAAATCCACTACCATCTTTTCCATTCTCAACATGAGGAATAAACATATCATTAATCTGTTCTTCTGCTAAGTATTCTACAATATTCTCAATTATTTTACTTTCTATCTTTATAATACTATCTTTTTGATCTTCTTTAATTCTACTATTAATACCAGAAATTATAGCATCCTGGCTATTCATCTGTGTTTCATTAAAAATCACTCTTACATCGCAATTATTAAGTTTGTTTTCAGCCACATACTCACATAACTGCTTTCCATACTCTCTTCCTAGCTCATATTTATTTATACCGATATAACTCTTTCTATTCTCTTCATCCGCTATATCTTCACAAATTGTAACGATTGGTATATTTCTTTCGTTTGCTTCCTTTGCAAGTTCATTAACTTCTTCTGTATTATCACCCTCTAAAATAATACCATCAACACCCATGTTAATTGCCATCTTTAATAAGTCTTCAACACGATACTCTTCATCTAGATTACTTCCTAAAAGATCAACATAAGCATCATTCTCTTTTGCAGTTTTAAGAGCACTTTCATATATACTGTTTCTTATGTCTTCTTCCATGTTATTCGCTATCATAACATAATATTTATCATATGTATTAATCTTATCTTTACTTAAAAACTCTTCTGTTTTTCTAATTCTTTGTTTAAAAAATACAATACTACTAATAATAATAAGACCTAACGCCACACCAAATACAACTGTCATCCATACAAAAAGTTTGTCTCGCAGTACTCTTTTGTGCTTTTCATTATGCTTTCCCATATCTATTGTACTTTTATTATTATCCTGCTTATTCAACTTAACACCTCAAAGTTAGTTTGATTTATATTTTTATCGCATAAAAATCCACTTTAAATCCTATAATCAACCTCTTAAAATTATAGAATAACGCAAAAGTAGTGTCAAGACAAAGCCCATCTACATATCTACCAAAAAAAAGCCCATCTACTTATGCAAAATAGATAGGCTTTCTTGTTTAATTTATACACTTATAAGGAATAATATAATTATAACCTTAATTCTATTCATGATCTCCATCCTCTAACTTATATCCATATCCCCATACTGCTTTTATCTTCACTCTACTCTTTGCATCCTTTAATTTCTGTCTAATTCTTCTTACTGTTTCATCTGTAACTCTTGATTCAATATCCTCAGAATCAATTCCCCAAACTTCATCTAACAGTTTATCTCTTGAGCAAGCTGTTCCTGCATCCTGCAACAAGCATTTAAGTAAAGAAAACTCAGTCATTGAAAATCCCAAATCTTTACCATTGCAGCATATAGTATGTTCTGCATCACTAAATTTCAAATCTCCAAATTCAATAACACTCTTATCATTATTATCCTTAACACTATTAGACATCTCTGCTCTTCTTAGTAACGCATTGATTCTAACTACTAAAAGTGCAGGTGAAAATGGCTTAATAAGATAATCATCCCCGCCAAGCATAAATCCTCTAATATAATCAACTTCACCTTCTTTAGCTGTAAGAATAATAACAGGAACGTTTGAAATCTCACGAATTTTTTTACAAATTGTAAGGCCATCTGTACCTGGCATCATAATATCAAGGATTACAAGATCTGGTTCCTTCTTACGAAATTCTTCATATAATTCATCACCTGTTGGAAATGTCTTTACTTCAAAACCTGCATTAAGTAAAAAACCTTCCATAACATCTCTTAAATCTTTTTCATCATCAGCTGCATATATTAATTTCTTCATACTATCCTCCAAACATACTTACTCAAATCACTTATACTCATTGGCAAATAATTCTTTCACTTTTATTATTTTACCACAATACAATAATATCATCAGCACATAAAAAAATAACCAAGTATTTGCTAGAAAAATGTAATAAAAATGTCAAAGCATATTTAGGCAAAATAAAAAGACGCTTAATGCGCCTTTTTATATCTCAATTTTTTATCCAAAAACATGTTTTATTTCATCATATTTAGCCGATGTCATAAGTGCTGTTTCATCAGTATTCTTAAACATAACATTATATGTCCATCTACCGTATACCTCTAACTTCTTAATTGCATCAACCCTAATAATATATGACTTATGGCTTCTGATAAATTTATCAGGATTTAACTTTTCCTCAAGAGCCGCAAGAGACTGCGTAGTTAAAAAGATTTCATCTGATGTAACTATTCTAGACATTCCATCAACTCGTTCAACCATAATGATGTCATTTGTATCAACAAGATTGATTTCTTCCTTACCCTTGATAATTAATTTATCATGCGCCGTCTCTGATTTTCCAGAAGACTCATTAACATCCGACATGCTTTTAATTCTATCTAAAGTATTAGCTATACGTTCCATGTTAAATGGCTTAACCAAGTAATCAAAAGCATATATTTCAAATGCATTTGCCATGTACTCACTATGGGCCGTAGCAAATACTATTTTAACTTTTGGATCAACCTCTGTAATGGCTTTTGCACAATCAAGACCACTTTCTCCATTAAGATCCATGTCCATAAAAACCACATTAGGACGAAGTTTTATAAAATCACTTATGGCTGTTGCGAAGCTTTCACACGCAGATACCACCTTACAACCTTCATTCTTTTCAATCATCTTTTGAAGAATCTTACGAATCTGTTCCTCATCTTCTACTACCATTACATTAATCATGACTTTTCCCTTCCAAGTTTTATTTTTCTTTTTTATTATCTACAAATTCCATAACACCATTTCCAATGTCATTCTTCATCTTTGTATCAGCCTGAACATTCTGGAGTTTATAATAATCAATTGCTCCCATGTTACCTGATGCTAAAGCCTGTGAAAGTGCCTTAGGTACTTCTGCTTCTGCTTTAACTACTTCCGCTTTAGCCTTAACTACTTCAGCCTTCATTTCCTGTTCAAGAGCAACAGCCATTGCTCTTCTTTCTTCTGCCTTAGCCTGAGCAATCTTTGTATTAGCTTCAGCCTGTAAACTCTGAAGATTAGCACCAATATTTCTTCCGATATCAATATCTGCAATATCAATTGAAATAATTTCATAAGCTGTACCAGAATCAAGACCTTTTTCAAGAACCACCTTAGAAATATCATCTGGATTTTCAAGAACGCTACTGTGAGTATTTGCTGAACCAACTGTTGTTACAATACCTTCACCAACTCTGGCAAGTACTGTTGATTCACCAGCACCACCAATTAACTGATTAATGTTTGTTCTAACTGTTACACGAGCCTTAACTAAAAGTTCAATACCATCTTTTGCAACTGCTGCAATCTGTGGTGTTTCAATAACCTTTGGTGTTACGCTCATCTTTACAGCTTCAAAAACATCACGTCCAGCAAGATCAATTGCTGAAGCCTGTTCAAATGATAAATTAATTCCTGCTCTTTCTGCAGCGATAAGTGCATTAACAACACTATCAACATTACCACCTGCAAGATAATGAGCTTCAAGTTCATTTATTTTAACTGATAAACCAGCTTTTGTAGCCTTAATCATAGGTCTAACAATACTCTCTGGTCTTACTCTACGAAGTTTCATACCAACAAGTGAAAAGATTCCAATCTTTACTCCACTTGCAACTGCTGAAATCCACATTCCTACCGGAATTACTGATATAAACACTAATATGAAAAATACTATTAATGCCGCTATTATAATTGGTGCGCTAATATCCATTTACTTTTCCTCCTTTACCATTATCTTATTATTATCAATAGCTGTTATTATAAGTTTTGTATCTTTTTTGATGAAATAATTAGCTGAGAATATATCAAATGTTACTCCATCAAATTCGCCTTTTCCTGCAGGTCGTAAATCTGTAATTGCAACTCCCTGCTTACCAATTAAATATTCCATATCCTGCTCTTCAATAAAAACATTTTTACCTTTAAGATCAGTATCAAGTTTCATTGGTGATTTGAAATTTTTTGAACTAAAAACAATAATACTAATCACCAACATAACTGCAACAATTACAATTGCAATTATTCCAACTATTATTCTTTGCGATGTATCCTTACCTGTTAAGTATACACCCGCTGCTGTACAAATCGTTCCTGTTATTCCCGGAACACCAAAGCCAGGCATATAAAATTCTATGCCTATAAGAAGTATTCCTATTACGAGAACAACTATCCCTAAAATCTGAATTGCTTCCATCTTAATCTCCTTTTTTTAAATTTATTGTAAATACTGTTTTTTCATGATTTGATTCAAGATTAATAATTCCCTCATGCTCGTTAATGATCTGCGAAATTATCGCAAGTCCCATTCCATGTCCTTCTTCCTTCTTAGTTGAAAATCCTTTTTTAAAAATCTTTTCTCTTAATTCCTCTGGAATTTCAGGTCCATTATTTCCGACTTCAAAAAGATATTCCTCTCTGTTTTCATTAATATTAACCCAAATTTTCTTTTCATCTTTATTACTGTCATCTAATGCTTTCTCTGCATTATCAATCAAATTTGAAAGTACCTTACACATTTCCCAATCTTCTATTTTTATATCCTTCAAATCTGATTTAACTTCAATAACTAGTTCTATCCCCTTTGTTTCCGATTCAGATGATTTAGCTGCAAGTAATGCATTTATTGCAGGTTTTGAAGTTTTAATTGCTTTACCTGTTTTTAACATTTCCTTATAAATTTTATTAAGATATGAACTCATCTCTTCATATTCTTCAAGTTCCATTAATCCATATACAACCTGCATATGATTTAAATAATCATGTCTGTCCATTCGTAATTTGTCATTAAGCTTTCCAAGATTAACTATGGTATCTTCTAAAGTCTCATTTCTTTTTAATAGTTTCAAATGAACTTTAGCTAAAACAAATATGCAGCCTATCAATATAACAACTAAAATCAAACAAAGTATCAAGTAGAAATTATTATCCAAAATTCCCTCCTTATAAACTTCATAATCAAATCATACCATTTTTACTAATATAAGCAATTCATACTCTCTCAATTATACAAAAATTCAACTCAAATGTCATTTTGCATTTTCAAAAATAACGCCATAAAAATGGCGTTATTTTATTATTTCTCATTCTTTTTCTTTATGTTCTTAAAGTTTATGGCTAAAATGCTTAAATTCAAGCCGATAATAGCCAGCCCTTGTCCCGCAATCATTAAATTTTTGTTAACCATTCCATAACAAAACCCAATTGAGCAAATGATTATTGCTAAAACGGATATCCAAATAATTGCCTTTTCACCCTTAGTTGCATTTTTCATGTTCTTACTCCTTTCAATCCTCTAAATAATAACGAGCGTTATTATTATATTATTTCTCTTTACCCTAGTCAAGAATCTATTTTTTCATTGCAGTAAAAACATAGCCGTGATATTATTATGTTGTTTTATTACACTTTAGATATATTTTTGAGGTAAGAAAATGATATATAGAAAACAATATTATTATGACAAATTTAAATGCATAGACGTTAAATGTCCTAAGAGTTGCTGCGTAGGCTGGCAAATAATGATAGATAAAGATAGTTTAAAAAAATATCAAAATGTAACACATGCATTTGCTGATAGGCTTAATTCCGGTATAAACTTTCAAGAATCATATTTTTATCGATATAACGAAAGATGCAGTATGCTTAATGATAGCGGCCTATGTGATTTGATATCCACACTTGGCGAAGATTATCTTTGTGATACTTGCAGACTCTTCCCAAGACACATTGAAGAATTTCAGGATATTCGCGAGTATTCACTTACACTGGCATGTCCTGAAGTAACAAGAATTGTAATGGAGCCTGATTATGATTTTTCGATAACCGAATCAGAGGATGAGACTTTTGATGATCCAGAGGAATTTGAAGAATTTGATTTTCTTCTCTTTGACCAGTTAGAATACGCTAGGGATAAAATATTTGAAATTGCTTCAGACCGACAAAAACCTTTGCAGGAACGTATGGATGCGATATCTTTCATGGCTTATAAATTACAAGAGTGTTTTGATGAAGGTGAAATATTCTCCATGGGAGATGTTTCTGATTCAATTATGGAAGAAACTAAAGATAGAAATCTAAGTTTTAAATATTGCATGAATGCACTTGATGAATTAATGAATATGGAAGCTACTGAAAAGTCATGGACCGATACTCTTATTAATACACAGAAGTATTGGAATGAACATGATGAAAATTCTAAGGAATGGACTGAAGCCATGTTTCCAGATTCTGACATAGAGTTTATTTTTGAAAAAGTTCTAAAAACTTTATTATTTACTTATTTTTGTGGTTCAGTATACGATGGACAAATCTATGCAAGTGCAATGATTGCAGTTCAAAGTGTAAGATTTATGATGATGATTAATAAGGCGAGTGATGAACCTTTAAATAAAACAATATATATATACTCGCGTGAAATTGAACATTCATATAATAACTTAAATGCTTTTATACGAAAATTTGAAGAAGAATTAGACTAAACAAAAGCAGCTATAGTTTCAATACTTATAGCTGCTTTTGTTATATTTATTAACCTGTAATTTTATCTTTACCACCCATATAAGGTCTTAAAGCTTCTGGAATACTTACACTACCATCTGCATTTAAGTTGTTCTCTAAAAATGCAATTAACATACGTGGTGGAGCAACAACTGTGTTGTTTAATGTATGTGCAAAGTAATTTCCGTTTTCACCCTTAATTCTAATACCAAGTCTTCTAGCCTGAGCATCACCTAATGTTGAACAGCTACCTACTTCAAAGTACTTCTGCTGTCTTGGTGACCAAGCTTCAACGTCAACAGATTTAACCTTTAAGTCTGCTAAATCTCCTGAACAGCACTCTAATGTACGAACTGGAATATCAAGACTTCTAAATAAGTCAACTGTATTCTTCCATAACTTGTTGTACCACTCCATGCTGTCTTCTGGCTTACAAATAACAATCATCTCCTGCTTTTCGAACTGATGAATACGGTAAACACCTCTTTCTTCAATACCGTGTGCACCCTTTTCCTTTCTAAAGCATGGTGAATAACTTGTAAGTGTATATGGTAATTCACTTTCCTTAATATGTGTATCGATGAACTTACCAATCATAGAATGTTCACTAGTACCAATAAGATAAAGATCTTCACCTTCAATCTTATACATCATGGCATCCATTTCATCGAAACTCATAACACCAGTTACTACATTACTACGAATCATAAATGGTGGTACGCAGTAAGTGAATCCTCTATCAATCATAAAGTCTCTAGCATAAGCGATTACTGCTGAATGAAGTCTTGCGATATCACCCATTAAGTAATAGAAACCATTACCAGCAACTTTTCTTGCAGCATCTAAATCAATACCATTGAATTTTTCCATAATGTCCGTATGATATGGAACTTCAAAATCAGGAACTACTGGCTCACCAAATCTTTCTAATTCAACATTCTCACTGTCATCTTTTCCAATAGGAACTGATGGATCAATGATATTTGGAATAACCATCATTCTCTTTTTAATTTCTTCTTCTAACTGTCTTTCCTTTTCAGTTAATTCATCAATTCTATCGTTACCAGCTGCAACTTCAGCTTTAACTTTCTCTGCTTCTTCTATCTTACCATCTTTCATTAAACCACCAATCATTTTTGAAAGCTGGTTTTTATTTGCACGAAGTGCTTCAACTTCTTTTTTATTATCTCTATTTTCCTGATCTAACTTAATTACTTCATCTACTAATGGAAGCTTGTGATCCTGAAATTTGTTCTTAATGTTCTGCTTTACAATATCTGGATTATCTCTTAAAAATTTAATATCTAACATATTATATCCTCTTCCTTAATATTTTTTATCTTAATTTCAGGGAAATCCTACCTTCCATTAAGAAACACTATTCTAAATTATACTCTTTCATACTTATTTTTTCAAGATTAAGACTTGGTTTTCTCTTATTTCACGCATAAAGAAAGGGAGTTTTTACACTCCCTTTCTAATTTAATACTTTAAAAGTATCAATTGCAATTTTCGATTAATTATTTAACTGTAACCTTAACTTCCTTAGCTAAACCGTTTCTTGCGTATACATATACTGTTGTTGTTCCTTTTGAAACTGCAGTAACATTACCATACTTAGAAACTTTTGCTACCTTAGCATCAGCTACTTTGAATCTTAATCTTCTTGCATGCTTATTTGATAACTGTTTCTTTTTCTTGTTCTTAAGTATTACTTTACCCTTAATCTTAACTTTCTCGCCTACCTTCAATGTGAACTTAGACTTCTCAAGTTTAATCTTAACTGGATTTGAATACTTCTTATTCTTCTTACCTACAATATGTCCTACTATAGACTTAGCAATGTATGTCTTCTTACCATTAATTGTCTTATAAGCCTTAACTAAAACTTTGTAGTTCTTCTTAAGGTTCATCTTCTTGCCCTTAATCTTATTAACTTTAATCTTAGTAACGTCCTTACCAACATTAATGATTTCACCCTTAGCGAATTTCTTTGAGCAAGACGAAACAAAAACATCATAACCTTCAGCGTCTTCTACCTTGTTCCACTTAACTGCAAGACCCTTCTTTGTAGGACGAACTGCATATTCTTTGTTAATTTCAATATTATTTGCATAAATTTCTTCTTTAGTTGGATCTTTGTCCCAAACACTAATGTTAGCTGTACCTATTACCTTACCGTCATCTATAGCTTTAGCTGTTATAACTGCTTTACCGAAAGCAACTGCAGTAACCTTACCTGTTGAATCAACTGTTGCAACCTTTTCATCTGAAGATGTCCATGTTACACTCTTATCAGTTGCTTTATCAGGTTCGATTGTTGCAACCATATTAACACTATCACCTACATATAAGGACTGATCCTTAAGTGTAATCTTACCTACTAAAATAGGTTTTACAACTACTGTTGCTGTTCCTACTACTTTACCTTCATCCACTGCTGTAGCTGTAATAGTAACAGTACCGCATCCTACTGTTGTAACTTTGCCATTTTCATCAACTTTGGCAATCTTTTCATCTGAAGATGCCCATGTTACACTCTTGTCAGTTGCATTCTCTGGTTCAATTGTTGCTACTAATTCAACACTATCACCTAAGAATAATGTCTGATCTACAAGTGTAATTCTATCGATTAAAACAGGTTTTACAACTACATTAATCTCTTTAACAACTTCTCCAACATCTATTGCTGTAATCTTGATAGTTGTTGTACCAATACCAACAGCAACTACTTTACCTTCTTCATCAACAGTAGCAATAGTATCATCTGTTGATTCGAATATAACTGACTTATCATATGCATCTTCTGGTAATACTGTGTATTCTACATTAGTTTCATCACCTATAAGTACTTCAATATCTTCAGCCTGAATTTCTTCAACCTTCTGAGTTGCTAAGTAGAATTTTGCAACTGGCTGTTCTTCTGTAACAACAACCTGTGCTGCAGTTAAATCTTCTACTGGAGTTGTCATTTCTTCATCATAGTACCAATCACCATTCTTGAATAAATCAACATGGAACTGATTCATATCAGTTACTGTACATACGCACTCTTTACCACTTTCAGGTTTTTCTTCTGTGATAGGCATCTGTGATAAATCAACAGTATCAGCTTTGCCATCATATACACCATATGCTACTAAATCTTCTAATGCATAGAATTCAGCGAAGTAAATCTTCTTCTTAGCATAAAGGTTTGCACCGTTAGCTAACTCTACAGCATCTGTAATAGCTGTTGCTTCTTCTGCGTCTTTATCCTTAGCTTCCCAACCTTCAAATGTATATGGCTGAGTCTTTTCATAGCTTGTTTCATATTCATATGTTGCTTCAGCGTATGGTAAAACTTTTGCGATGTCTTCTTCTTTCTCTGCGAAGATCATCTTTCCACATGGGTTAACTTTACCAAATACTAATCTTGCATAACCAAGATCTTTAACTGTCCAATCTTTTTCATCAACACTTGTTGTATCAATTTCTGAAACTTTAACTGTTTCATATGTTGGATATAAACTTGTACCATATGGTACATTATTCTTAACTTCGCCACCTACAGATTTAACAGGATAGTTGCCCTGTGCATCATCACTAATTACAATTCTAGTTCCTTCTACTCCATCTGCAACATACCAAGTATCTGCAACGTCTAACATATTAACGTCAGTAACTACTTTCCAAGTATTATCTTCCTGTTTTTCAACCATTACAGCAACTTTACCAAATGTAAATGCTTCTGCATCATTGTAGTAAGCATAAGCTGTAATATTATCTAAACCTTCAACTGAATTGTCTTTTCTAAAGATTACGCTGTCATCATCAAATAATTTATGGTAATCTTCTTCTGTAACAGTCCACTTAAATGTTACTTCATCAAATGCGTCTGGATCTGCTGTTGTTAAGTCATTTAATTTTTCTGTAACACCATCTCTCCATACCTTAACTGTAACATCAACAACTGTTCCAGGTATTAATTTATCTGCAACAAAGAAGTTCTTGTATGCGTCAGATTCAGCATACATTCCAATACTGTATTCTCCAAAAGTCTGAGCTGTAAGTTCAGAAGTTGCACTATAAGCTACTTCTTCTGTATCTTTGTACTCAAGATTAATTAATCCGTATCCAGCTTCATCATATGCATCAGTATCAAAATCTGTCTTGTAATTTACATATACAAAATCATCATCACCAGCTACTACATCACCTGATTCTGCATCAAGTGTTGACTCAACTGTAAGATTTGCTTTGTATTCATCATTTATTAAATTGTACTCTTTAAATACTGGTACAATTGCGATTGATTTATTATTTCCAAGAATACTATTTCCTGTTGTAATAGTGAACTTAAATGTTGATCCACCTACCTGTGCATTACCTTCTGGTATACTTGTTGCTTCAACATCATTAATAGCATCAAGTTTAAGATATAATGGATTATCATTTGCATTCAATGTTTCAGTCTGTGTATTAAAGCTACCTAATGCATCTTCAGTTCCTATAAGTGCCTGCATTTCTTTGAATGTCTTAATATCATCCTGAAGATATGATTTATACTCGCCTAAATCTACTACATAAAGATCTTCTAAATAACTATTCTGAGGAACTGTGAACTTAAATGATGCACCATCACCCTCTTCATATACTGTTAAATAATCAAATCTTTCTTCTCCATTTTTAACAAATGAAACATATTTATCGATATATTTACTATCAAATCCACCATTATTAATCTGATTAACTGGTAAGAATACATCATATGTATTTTCATTACCAATGATTCTATATCTCATCTCATGTGATGTTGCCTCATCAGAGTAAGTAAGATTATTTTTATTTTCACTTATTTCACATTCTCCATAAGTACCAACTTCAACATGCTCATCTGGTTTAATTAATGTAAAGTTACTATAATCAGCAATTGTTATAATCGCAGATGGGAATTGAGATGGGTTAGTTCCACCCTTAGTTGCAATAGCAACCTCAGTAATTTCACCTGTATTACTATCAATACCTAAAACATCAGGACTATATCTATTATCTACTAATTTATAAGTAGTATCATAGTCATATTCTTCTTCATTAGTAGTAAATTCTGCCTTTGCTGTCTTAACATCATTCTTTTCTACTAATTCATCTAATGTAGTAGCTGCAGGAACAATATATCCGTTCTCATCTAGTTCTGTATGTAATAAGTATGCCTTACTTGTAATACCATAAATTTCATGTGATGGAGTACTATCCTGTACTTCCATTGTTCCATATAAATTATGATTAAAGTACATATTAGCAACACTTACATCACCACTAACTGTAGTTGGTATATTAATAAGTTTGTAATTCAAGTATGAATTATTCTCTCCTGCTGCAAAAATCTTTGCAGAATTAACTGTAGCTACCTTATTCTGTCCTTTATTCTTATCATCATATATTCCTGACATTTCTAACTTCATAGCATTGCTACTATCATAAGAAACATCATAATAGTTAAAGAATGTTGTTGTACCCTTCTTCTTAAACTGAGTATCTGAAGCATTAATTGTTGCTACGTCTACAACATATCCTGCTGCATTTGCTACATCACCCTGTTCTGATAATGTCTGACTTACGATATAATCTGTTCCATCATAAACCTTATCAATATCTGATAATTCTTTAATAGAAATATCTCTTTGATCTACATCAACCTTAAAGTTAACCTGAGATGATACCCAATTAAATTCTTCTTCACCATTCCAATCAGGTAATCTACCTGCAGCACTTGTTTCTGTTGTGTAATAAAGTCCGATGTAATCAATAGTTACATCATATGATTCTACTCCAAAGAATTCACATGCTGGAAGGATATCTGTTACTTGTTTAATTAGTTCTGAATATGATTTTTCACTGTTATCTGTAATGCCAAGAGAAATAATTACTTTCTCTCCTGCCTTAATTGTAATAACGTAATAATCACCTTTATATTTTCCATCTTCTACCAAATCATCAAAATATCCCTGATACTGAGATGGTAATGTTGTTTCATCAATCTTAGTTCCAAGAGTTGTATCTCCTGTTACTGCATCACCTTCAAGAACTCTAAATCCAAGTGATGTATCATTTCTATTTAACTTAGCTTCAACGCCAATATTTTCAGCGTAAACTGATTTTACTACCTTTTCTTCATCTTCAGAAGTGATAACCTGCTTCTTTAAATCTTCTTTAGCAGTTACTTTTCCTTCCTCACTTTGTTCGTCCTGATAGTAAACATTTACGTCCATATCGATTGTACGATTTGCTACTGTTCCTTCTGTAAATAACAATGTACCATTATTTTTTGAATAATATGTATTTAAGTCATCTTCTGTATGTGGACCATCAAACTGACATAAGTAGTTATTCTGATCCTTGCTATAATATACATTAAATTCCCATGTAATATCTTCAATTAAAGGAGTTGCAACATTTGCACTTCTACTTTCATTATTACCCCATGACTGAGTTGCGCTTGAATATACGAATTCACCAAATACTTCTTCGTTCTGTCCTTCAACGTTTCTTGTAAATGTATGATTCTGAACTTTTGTATTTTCATAAACTGTATCACTTGCTTTATCAATAGCTAAATCAGCCTGTCTAATTAATAAATTGAAAGTATATAATCTATAATAATAATGAACTTCTTCCCAACTTGAAGCATATCTATATGTAAAGTACTTATATGGTACTACTACTGTTACTGAATAATAACCAGCATTTAAGAATATCTCATCATTAATAACATCTCTTGTGAAATAAGGAGTTTTAGTTTTCATACCTTCTATAATTTCACCTTCTGATGTTCCTGTTAAATAATTCACTGCTGCAAATTGATCAAAAGTCTTATATGGCTCATATTTTACACAATAGTATGGCGCCATTGCATAATCAGAATACCAATATGTATTATCTGTTTTCTCTGTTGAGCTTTCAAGCCCCTTCTTAAAGAAATCATCTGTTATAGCATTAGTACTATCTTCACCATTAGAATAACCATATCCTGTATTCTTTATTAATTCTGCAAGTGAATGACCCTTACCATCATAAGTTACAGTATTAATTGCAACTTTTTCATTGTAAGCTGCTGCTTCACCTTCTGTTGGATAATCTCCTAATTCTGCCTGTTCACTTTCATTAATATCAAAAGCTGTCTGCTGTGCATCCATATCGATATCGATATCACTAACAAATCCTTCTGAAACTGCCTTTTCTTCATCGACATTTCTTAACTTAATCTTTACAGCACCTGTAGGTACTTCAGCTGTTTCAGTCTTTGTTATGGATTTAATGAGGTCTTCTGTAATCTCAAGTTTACCTGCATTATCTCCTGTTTCTTCTGCATCTATAATTGTATAATCAGCAGCAGTAATACTTTTAGTAAACCAGCCATTAGTGTTGATTTCACTATTATAAGCACTCATATTATTATCATAATAAGTGTTAAGTGGTTTAGTTCCATCAAATACTGCATCTTTATTTGTACTATATACTTCATAAGCAGTAATTTCATTCTTAGAAATGAAATCTCCTACTTTATATGTCTTTTCAGATTTATCAAAAGCATATACACCTCTTAAATACAAATTTGTACAAATATCTGAATCCACAGCTGCTCTACTACCAGAATTAGCAGCATTAACCATACTACCATTAAAGTGACTAATGTTACTTGATGTTGGTTCTCCACCATTTATACCAGTAACACCTACATTATTGCCACCTTTTCCAGCTCCACCTCCATGTCCATATCTATATCTATAACTACCAGTGTACGAATAATAAGCACCAGATGCACCACCGACGCCTCCAGTACCGCCTGTTCCACCAGAGCCTATGCTGTTAGCAGCGCCACCACCGCCACCAGAAGCTCCTCCAGCGCCACCAGTAGATGTGAAATATTTACTCCATCCTGTGCCCGCATCATTCATAGATGGTCCATATGAACCTGATGAACTCTGTGTAGAATAAGCACTACCACCATTAGCATTAATTGTTATAGCTCCGCTATAATCATTATATACATATAATTTTCCTGCTCCAGCTGAATTAGCCGACGCTAATGAAGCGCTGGCATAATTACAATTCGACCAATCTATATCCCCGTCGTCAATTTTTTTGCAATTAGCATGACCTCCAGTTGTTCCATTTGTACCAGCTGTTCCATCAGTTCCTATTCCGGCACCAGCGCCACCGCCGGCACCACCACCGCCGCCACCAGATCCTGGGCTACAATAATTATTTGATGTTCCTGTACCATCATATAATATTCCAGCGCCACCAGTTCCACCAGCTCCGCCAGCTCCAGCTGAACCACCAGTTGCATTTACAGTTCCTACACCGACAAATGTTAAAGTAGAACTACTTGGTAACTTAATTCCTGCGTATCCACCAGCTCCACCAGTTCCACCAGCTCCGCCATCTTGTCGATCACCATCATCATCTCTATCTGGTGTACCCCCATTAGAACCATTACTTCCGTTCTTGGCATTAGAACCTGTTGCTGACAATGTGTAACCGTTCAAATAAATTACTACATCAGCATTCTCTGCAATGACAAGACCATTTCTTTGATCCGAACCAGACGCTGCGTAATTCAGATTACTCGACATGTAATATGTTCCCGATTCCAATACATACCTATCGAGATCCATCTCGGTTCCTTCTGTCTGATTAACATCTGCTCTTACTACTTTCGGTGATAAATCCACTGAAGTTGCAACCATTGCAATACTAAGAGCGACACTAATCGTCTTCTTGAATGATTTCCTCATACATTACCTCCTCCTCATATTAAATTTTGTCCGTTCGTTCGTTATAATTTCCCCCAATATAACTATAACCAGATAAGTCAATATTACCATTTAACGATGGTTAAATCAACCATATTTTTGACATTTTTCACAATTAGGAAACCTATGTTTTTTATATTAATTTTCGTTTGATGATTCTATGCCAAGCTTTTCGTTTATTAAGTGATTTTTTGGCATAAAAAGGCTAGCCCATTCCGGACTAACCTTTTTATTTTCCATTATATTTTAAACATAGCATTGTAATATCATCATACTGCATTACACCCTTTGTAAAAACATCAAGTGTTTCTTTGACACTAGTTACTATGACCTTACTCTTTTCTTTAGGTGAATCATCTAATGACTTTTGAATTCTCTCAAGACCAAATAGCTCATTATCACTATTATGCGCCTCAGCAACACCATCTGTGTATAAAAGAATCACATCGCCTTTAGAAAGATTAATTGTATACTCTGCATACTTAATATCATTAACAACCCCAAGTGCCATACCATGATTATCTTTCAATAATTCAAATTTTCCTTCCTTCATAACATATGGATATTCATGGCCAGCATTTGTTGCAACTAATTTACCTGTACTTATTTCTAAGATTCCAAGCCATACTGTTACAAACATATCCTGAGTGTTATTTGCACATATAGCTTCATTTGCCAATGTAACTATTTGACTTGGTGAACTGCCGTGCATTGCGATATTTGCAATAGTTGTTTTCGATGTCATCATGAACAGCGATGCCGGTATACCTTTGCCACTAACATCTGCAATAAACAAACAAAGATGATCATCGTCAATTAAGAAGAAATCATAGAAATCTCCACCAACTTCCTTAGCCGGATACATAACCGCAAAAAGATTAAATTCTTCTCTTTTAGGAAATGCTTTCGTTGCATTAGGAAGTGCAGATTCCTGAATTCTAGCAGCAAGTTCAAGCTCTGCTTCTGTTTTTTTCTTTTCTTCCATAATCGCTTCTATATGCTTAGTTTTTTCTTCAACTTCCCTAACTAACTTATCATTATAATCATCTAGAAGCTCCATGTATTTTCTCTTAGCTGTATCATCATATAGTGTTATTGTATACCCTCTATTTTGTTTACCATCATAAAGAGTACCAACTTCAACTTCGTATATCCTTTCCACTTCACCGTTATTTTCATCTAACTTTCTATAAACATAATCATTATTTTCACCTGAAGAGAAACTACGAATCCAATGAAGAAAGCGCTTTCCATCAACATCATCTTCTGTTATTGGACTGTCAATTGTTAATTCAGATAGCTTTGGAAAAATCTCTTTTGCAACAGAATTACTACCTAGATATCTAAACTTATAATCAAATGAAATAAGTCCTGTATCCCCTTTTTGAATCATGGATTCAATAACAGAATCATCAATATCATATAAAACCATTCTGTATGCAACCAAAAGAAAAGCAATCTCTAACATCATGTATCCAATAGGTGTAATCTCAACATCAATATTATGACCACTTCCTATAATGTATCCAAATACTGAAAAAACATAAGGTATCAGCATAAGGATCAAAGTACATTTTGATATCTGCTTTTTCTTATGATAACTATAAAGAATTGCATATACCCCCATTCCCAAAAATGAGAATAGCATAACATAGAAAACTGTATGCATAAATCCATATTCTTTTAAAATGCGGCCTTTACCATCAACTATTTCAAATGAAATTTTCTTGTAATACAACGGAAAATATCCAATTGATAATACTGATAGATAAACACCCATCCATAATACAAAAGCAATAAGTTTAATACACTTTGTAACCTTTATGGTACATAATTCCAATATATAAATTAGCAGCAAATACTGCAGGAAACATCCAGCAATATATATCATCTTATATGACATAATTACTTCTCTTAAGTTCTCTGCTTCATCAAGAAAAACATACCCTAGACACGATATAGGAATTAATGTAAAAATAACTGTAAGTTTAGTATCAAAATGCTTATGCCATGCCGAAACATAAATTCCAAGAAGCATAAGTGAAATAAAAAAAACTGCCTTATAATACAAACTAAACAATACCATCCCCCCCTTGCAATTATCCCTCTCTATAATAATTACAAAAGTTCCTGAAAATATTATAACATAGGTTAATCTGCAAAAAGAATACGCAAACCGAAACTAATTCATTTTTATGCACTTTTAATAATAGCCAAACCACAAATGGTAGGCGCAAATTTTGCGCCTACCATATATTGATACCAACCCTAATCTTCTCGGTCATTTATTATAAATTCCTTTTTATGAACAACGATACTTCCTATAATTATTAAAATTGCTACTAAAGCTAAAAAATACATAATTGAATATCTCATTTCAATATCAATACCTTCTTGAAGTAAAAACTTATATCTATCTTCTACTTTAATTTTGTGTATCTGAAATAACAAATTCGAAACAGGATTTACTTTCAAAAATAATAAATATCTCTTTCTTACAGGAATTACTTCTAATTTTTTCCCCATATTCATCATATACGCAATCATAAAAAAAACAACACTTTGTACACTTATAAAACCAATTGTACTATTAAAAACTATAGCCACAATATTGATTGCCAGTGTAGTAACTAATAAATATAATGAATAAATTATTACATAGTATAATAATATTATGAGTTCATCATAATCCATAAAGCACTTATCATCAATAAATATAACCATCATTCCTGTCATACATATCATAAGTATATATAATAAAGCGTGAATGTATAAATCCATTATTTCTTTCACAAACCACTGTATTCTATTGTTTTTTCTTGAAAAAAAATAAACACTAGCGCAACAAAAATGTCTATAAATATATATTCCATATATAATATTAAATATCAACAAAGGCATATATCTGTAAAAGAATTCTCCTATATATTCTTTATACATACCAATTCCCGTAAATGATATATATAAAATATACTGATATACATTCATTTTAGTAACATTTATTCCACTAATTAATACCATTATCCCTACAATTATTCCTATTATAATTGTCTTTACAAATTTCATATTATTCTCCGTCTAATATCAATGCTTTTATTTATATGGATACTTTTCCAAAAATGATTTTTTTAAATGATTTATCTTTTCTAATCCACTCTCGGATTCAACAAAAAATTCATTAGATGACATATTACTATATAATGTAGCATTTTCTGGCTTCATAGTAGATACACAAGGTTTATTCTCTATATTTTCATATGCAAAAATTGGTTTAATTAAACTCGACTTCAAACTATACATATTAGAATTTTCGATTTTCTCATCAAGGAAAATTAAATAGTTTTTTCCAACCTTCATTTCATTAACAAATCCCATATTAATCTCCGGTGTATCGTTACTACTATTCATAAATATACCATCAGCAAATAATACGTTTATTGTTTCTTCATTCTTTACTAAATCCCCCTTAAATACCTTTTTTATCCTTATTTTTTGTGTAGAACAACCATAACTAAACTTTGTTTTTTCAAGACATTCTGCCACAACAATAGTATTACAAGTTTTTTCACCTTTCTTTAATGCACCAATAGCTGTGTCAATCATATCATCTGTCATTATACCAACCACAAATTTATTCAAAGCTTTATTATCATCATTAAAATCCTTGTAATCTTTCTTATTCTTCATTCCTAATATTACTATACTAGATATACATAATAAATATATAATAAAAGTATATTTAATCTTCATGTTCTTCTCTTTCTATCACCTTTCCATCCTTTACTATAAATACTTTATCAGCAAGTAATTCTATATCCTCTTTATTATGACTTGCAATTATCACCAATGCTCCTCGTTCTTTTTCTTTTTTTATTATTTTTCTAATCAACTCAACACCATCTTCATCTAAAGCATTAGTAGGTTCATCTAGCATTAATACTTCCGGGCTTTCCATAAGAGCCTGAGCAATTATTATTCTTTGTTTCATACCTAATGAATACTTCCTATATTTTCTTTTATCCTTAGGATCAAGACCTACCATAGCTATTACTTCTTTGATTCTTTCTTCATCTATTTTTTTATTTAATCCCATTAATAGTTTTAAATTATCAAAACCAGAAAGTTCAGGATACAAACCTGCATTTTCAATTATAATTCCCAAATTTGGCAAAACATTCATATCCTTTTTTAAAACTTTTCCATCACATATCACCTCTCCAGATGATATAGACATCAAACCAGAAAGCGCTCTAAAAAGCATTGTTTTACCAGAACCATTACGTCCAACAAATCCATAAACATTTCCACTTTCTAATTCTAAACTAATATCTTTCAATATATCTTTATTTCCAATTTTTTTGGAAATATTTCTTGCAATTAATCTCATATTTACCTCTTAATCATTAACAATATCTCTATTTCTAATTACATAGCACACTAAAATTACTGATGCTATTAAAAGCATTAATAAAAAATATGCATACACATGATAATTCCTTTTAGCACTTCCAAACATTCTTAATATGAAATGATAATATGTTGTATAATTTATATTTATATTCTTTCCAATCATATCTGCTATATGCAATAAAAAATATATTGGAAAAAAAGTTGTTATTCTATATTTAAATACCGGAAATAATGTAACTGCATAATTAAAAGTGGCTAGAATTGCTGAAACAAGTCCAAAAATTATTATCCACATTGAAGCATACAGAAATCTATTCTTTACATATAACCATCCAAATGCGATTTTTCCATCATCTATAATCGTTTGAAAATATTCAAATCCTGATGGATCCCCTACAGAAGAAACATCAAAGCATATACAACTTAATATTAACTCCGTAAAAAATGGAATTGTAAATATAATAAATGTAGCCCAAAAAACAGAAATCATTTTGCCTAAAAAATAATTCTTTTTTCCAACTTTTGATGTTATATATATATCCATACCACTTTTTTTATCTGAAATATATATGCTTGCAGTTGGAATTACCACTAGTAAAGGATAATACTGCATTATATAATATCCCGCATTCGACCAATCAGATAATGTTAAAACTTTCGTAATATCAAACATCTGCGAAACATATAATATATCATGATTTCTATGCATATTAATTATAAAATTACTTCCCACAGCATACATCAAAACAAAAAAAACTAATACAGCACTTTTACTTTTTAATATATGTAATAATTGCATTTTTATTGACTTTATCATTTTATTATTCCTCTCTCATAAAAAATCCGATGTTTACACATCGGATTTATATATTTATTTTCCATTATAATAATATGCAATACGGGCATCTAAATCCGGATTATTACCAGCAAAATAAATAGAAAAATTTTTTATATCCAAATATCCGTTTTTTATATATACATGCCTCATTTTACCTTCTTCTAAAATATAATAATCAGAAACATACATTCCATTGCTTCTTAAAACAACCTGACACTTCTTATAAGTATCTTCAACACCTTCTTGTGCTGGATATACACTATCCGCCTTTACATTAACATTATTTTCCTTTCTTGTTCTTTTTACATTACTTTCTGCTAATCTAAAAGAACAATTTCTAGGAACATATACTGTTCCATTTCCCTTTCCTGCTGCATCCACAGTCATTGAAAAAACTGATACTCCGATCATCAATGCTGCCATCATCTTGTTCAAATTCTTTTTCATATTGTCTTCCTCCTATTCCGTCTCTTTTTCTAGTATATAGTACCAAGAGCCTCGCATATTGTATCATATAAAAATATAGTTATCAAGCGTTTACCCTAAGATTTACCACTCAAAAGATTATCAATTTCTTACACAAAAAAGTGGCTGAAACGCATTGTTTTCAACCACTTTGAAAAATTCAATTTTATTTACTTACTTAAAAAACCTATACCACTTATAACCCACATAAAAAAAAGTTTCTCTGGCAACAAATGGTGCCTTCGTACTAAGGGATTTATATGCACTTGTTTTAGTTGGAGATGAGTATCCATCTATTCCAGCATCTTTAGTTAATAACATCGCTCTCTTCATATGAAGTGGATCGCTTACTATTAAAGCTGTCTTTAAATTTCCCTCATCCATAATATCTTTTGCATTTTCAAGATTCTCCTGTGTTATAGTCGAATCCTTTTCTTCCAAAATTACATCTTCTTGTATACCGCATTTAACAAGATAATCTTTAGCAACTGTTGCATCTGCAACGGTATTCCCCTTACCTTTTCCACCAGTTGTAATTATGTATTTAACTTTACCATCTTCAAATAATTTAACTGATTGATTTAATCTTTGTTTGTATACCTCGGATACTTTTAAATTTGAACATGCCGCGCCTAAAACTATGGCTACATCACATTCCTTATCACTATAAACTTTACTATATGTACATATCGATATTACATTAAAAGATATGTATACAAATATACTTAGTAGTAAAACCGCTACTAACTTCCATTTTAGTTTTTTCATATCAACTCCTTGGTCAATACAATTTCACATACCTTTTATATAATACCATAGATTTATTCTACTTGGAAGCAAACTTCAGTTACATACTCATCAGGATTCTGTGTCTGTGCTGGACTAACATGATAGATATTAAACATTGCTCCGTTCATCTTATATCCATTTGAATTAATCCATGAAATAACCGCAGCGTATGCATCAGTCATTTGCTCGTAACTACCTTTTACAATAGTGCTTGCAACCTTAATTGCAGGAAGATTTTTAAACTTCACATGCTCTGTATCCTGATACTCTCCTTTAACTGACATTGATACAACAATATCGATACCCGCTTATCTCATCTATCTGTGCAGGTTTTAATAATCCAATATCATCATAATGGCGAAGAATTCTGATACTTACTCTGGATATTTTTGAAAAATCTCCTATTTTTTAACATAATATTTCCCCCATAGATGTATTTCTGAGTTCACCATTAATATAATGTCTACCATAATGTGAGAGTCAATAGGTTTTTAAATTATTTTTTAATTATACAACACCGGTATGCAAACGTCACCCGGCATAAATTCAATTCCAAGTTTTTCCTTTATGTCTTTTGTAGTAATATCTACCCACTTACCATCAATCTTTATAAAACTTCTTCCTGGTTCTGACTTAGTTACATTATAAACATTTCCAGGGCTGGTACCTTCCATATCAATTTCCTTGCTTTCGCCTTCAACCGGTATGTTTTTCTTTCTATGTACCACAACAGTACATGTTCCAACTTCTAATTCTTCTGGAAGTTCTTCTAAATGATAACCATAAATATCATCTTTGCCCGAGAAACTAAGCAACTCTTTTCCAAACTCTCCATCTAATATTTCAATAGTATATGATAAATCTTTTTCATCAACACCGGAGAAAACTCCAACTGCACCAAGCTTACCATTTATCTCATACACTGATGCAAAAGCCACTTCATCACCTTCAGGATTTACTACTTCCACTGGATAATTCACGTAGGTCTGTCCGCTTTTGTATTTATCCGTCGGTACATAAACAACCGCCGAAATATCAATATCATAAGATAACCAAAAATATCCATTATTACCGAATTTTTCCGAATGCGAATTCTGTGCAAGCCACGCACCATTTTGTTTTGCCTTAGGTCTAAAAGCTTCAGCCGGAAAAGCATCATCCCATCCTACCAAAGTAACAACGTGATTAACACTTTTACCCGCGTAGTTATAAGTTTTATATCCATGATGCTTATTCGGATTATATAATAATTGAGAATTCATACTGCAACTCACTGCACCAATTTCACGTATCATTTTCTTAGTCGTTTCTATATCACTTTCAAGATTCATATACATATCTGAAATCATGCAACCATTCACAGGTTTAGTACCCATTACAGAGAATACAGTCGGAGTTCCACCACCATACTCACCAGGTTCACCCTGACTTATATAAAGTCCCTCATCTTTATCCGTTTCACCCAAATCCTTAATAAATGCGCCATTCACTATATCCTGTGGATCTGCAATCCACTTCTTACCAGTTTTAAGTTTGTAACTACTCTCCATCGAAGTCACTGACGCATAAGCCCAACAGCTTCCTATAGTCTGATCCATAACTGGAAGCTCCACACCTTCATTCAAAAGACAATAACTTTTATCCGAATCAGCAAATGGCTTAAAATATTCAAAATCTGCTCCAGCAAAAATCTCATCAGTCTTCTTAGTATTCTTAGCTTTTTCTTTTTCACATCCCAATAAAATAAAACACCCTACTGTTGCAAGAATAATTAACGATATTGATATTCTTTTCATTAGCATGCCTCCTATACACATTCAATTACAACATATTTCATCTATGATACAAGAATATCATCAATAATTTTTTATACAATATTTGCTGGCTCAATTATACAAAAATAAAGGTGAACTGTCAGTATAGAAAAAAGACTCCTTTCATCTTTCGATAAAAGGAGTCATTCCTATAATTCAGTTATATCATCTTACCTTCATAGTCTTCTTTAGCATCAGTAGTGATTATAATTTTATAATCCATACTTATCCCTCATTTCACTTATTACATCGTCTGCATCTTCAACCAATCCTTCTTTTGCATGTTTTCTTGAAATCTCCAATTTCTTGAGCATTTCCTTCTCTGATAAACCTTCATACGGATTTGCTTTTACTTTCTTTATTTCAAATGGAAAACCATCATTTGCCACTGCCTGTGTTAAAAATATTCTTATTGCAGATGTGGTATCTGTACCAAGCTGTTTAAACAATAAATCAGATTTCTTTTTTAATTCATCATCTACTCTAACTTGTATTGTACTTGACATATTATCACCACCTTTTCTATTATCTTAATACTATTATATTACTATATAATTACATTTGCAATACAACTGTAATGTATTTAAATACATTCAATAACTACATATTTTATCTATCAAAAATGGCCCCTTTCATCTTTCGATAAAAGGAGCCATTCCTATCTATATGTCTTATGTATTTATTTTAATGTGTAATCAACACCATTAACTGAAATCTTTTCAACTTGTGATACATCCACAAGTCTGTTAAAGAGAATAGTAACGCCGCCATCGCCACCACAATCATATGTGAAATTAGCAACTTCTTCATCAGCCTTATGTTCCTTAAGATTTTCATCTAAGTATGTTCTCTTTTCTACAAGATATTTGCTTCCATCCTTATATGTAATTTCAACTTTACCAAGATAATCAATCATGTTATAGAAATTATCTTCATTAGTTAAAATTCCTTTTGGACTACAAATTCTCATGACTATAGGTGATACTTCAATATCTCCACCCTTAGCATTAGCAAATTCTGTTGTCTTAATAGCATCCTTTACAGGAATTTCTACTTTTTCCTCAGTACCCTTAATACTATATGAAAGTGTGAGGTGATCTTTAATCTTCTCAGCTGATGATACTGAAACGAAATTTACCTCATTACTTGCCATGTATTCGTAGCAATATAACTTATCCTTAGTTGATTTTTCCATATCAACATATATCTTACCAGAACCTTCCTTAAATGCGAATTTCAAATCCTGATTTTCATTAATCCAAGCGCCCTTAAGCTGGTTATCTAATTCACTGTAATTCAAGCAATCCACTCCACCTTTTTTCTCAAGTGTATACTCAGCAACAATTCCATTCTTATCTCTTGTAATAGAATTCACAGTCATCTTTGTTTCACCCATCTGAATAACCTTAGGTTCATGAGCAACATTCTTTCCAATAAGTCTTTCTGCTTTTTCATCATCAACCTTTTCATACTCAACCTTAGGCATTGTTATTGTATTTTTAGAAACATTACCTTTATCATCAATTTTTTCTGATTCAACCTGTTCTATCTTATAGCTGTTGATATTCTTCTTTCCCTCATTGCCCCAGATTCTATTAAATAACTCCCCATTAGTTAATGCGTTTACAGCAAATGGTGACGATATAACTAGCGCTGCCACTGCGGCAACTGCAACTTTCTCAAGTCCATGGTAATTAACCTTATTCATCCTTTTCTTATATGCTCTAAATTCTTCCATTTTTCTTTTATTGTATTTATCTGAAAATGTGTGTTTTTCAAAATTCTTATCCATATTATCAAATTCATCAATGCTAATCTGAGCAAAATTATCTATATCTTTATTTTTCTTAGTCATAGTTTTTCTCCTTTACTGGCAACTCACAGATTTATCGTAAAGTTCTTTGTTTTCATCTAAACTATTTCTCATCATCTGTTTGGCACGCTCATATCTCTTTCGTACATTTGCCTCTGTGATGTTTAACTTTAGCGCTGTTTCTTTGGTTGAAAATTGTTTGATTATTATACATTCCACAACATCATAATATTTTTCTGGAAGACAATTCATCAATGTTTTCCAACTTATATCCGACTCTATTTCCTCCTCCACCGGAGATTCCATTCTTTCATCTTTGTCTGTCAGATACATATACTCACTTTCTTTTTTAGTTTTGTTATAAATTGTAATTGCACAATTCCTTATTACCGTTATTATATATCTCTTACAATCATCCGAGTCTGCTCTGTCAAATTGTACTTCATGCTTCATTAATTTTAAGAATGCTTCCTGCACTGCATCTTCTGCTTTTCCCTCATCATGTAGAATGCTATATGCTACGTAATACATCCTCTGCTCATACAATTCATAACAATTCTCGATAAATTTAATCTGTCTTCTTGCCTTTAGCATTCGATTCCCCTTTCATAGTTATTCTTTATAAATTTTGTAAGATAATCCGTACGTTTTGTTCTTACACACATAATAACTAATGAACTTATCATTTTGTGACAAAATAATTCAAATTTATTCTTCAAGCAACTTTTCTAACATCTTATTAGCTTTACTAATCTCATGAAAAAAGCTAATATAATAAACTGCTGCGCCCACAACAAATGGTATCGATACTGAATAAAACATGTCTCTATAACCTGTAGGTGCAATGTCTGTAAAGTGACTACTAATCCATATTGATAAAAATACAATTCCTATTGTGACCACATACTGTCCGATAAAAACTGGAATAAATGGGAATCTCTGAAGATAATAATGTAATGATAAAATCAATGTAATTACTATGGAGAATGCCAAACATGTAAATATGTTTTCTGTATAGTATTTATCTTTAAATCCACTTAATTTTTCAAGCAATAATTTTCCGCAAACTATCAGGGTAAAACTTGTACAAACTATGGATATAAAATTACTTTTGTTTATTAATTTCATTTTGCTTTCCTCCCTTGAAGTTTATTTAACCTCTCATAAAATTCAGCTCTATAACTTCTATTCATAACAAGTCTTTCATCATTCTTCATAAAGATAATTACTCGCATGTTAATATCACCCTGAAGTTTTTTAATCTTATATAAATTGACTACCGAGGATTTGCTGATACGCACAAAGCCTATCTTTGAAAATTCCTCAATTATGTCTCTTAATGCTTCTTTAATTTCAACGCACATATCCTTTGTATAAGCAAATGTTTTCCTATCAACAGTTTCTATATAGAAGATATCCGCAAGTGCTATGCTAACTTTTTTATCTTCATATGTGCCTTCAATGTACCTTAAAGTATCTGTTAATCTGCTAATCACCGCATTAGTTTCATCGTCCATTTTATCGTAATGCAGTTCCAAATAATTTTCTTCTAAGGTATCCTCTTTAGTCTTAATAAATCTCATAATTGTCCTCTTATCTTATAAAATAAACATGATGCATAATAAGAGATATGAAAGTTTAACATTTCTATTAGTTAATACATATACGCTACCGAATACAAATCCGCCAACTGCTGTATATAAACCTGTTGCAAGAGAACCCTTTGATACCCAGTGACCAAGTCCCCATGTAAGAGCTACAATAATTCCACCAAATGGAATCTTGTTATTGTTAAACCACTTTTCAAATGCCATCTGTCCAAATACTATTATAAGCAAAACTAATAAAACTTCAAATAAATAATAAATATACTGGAATGTAAAAAGAAGTGCTCCACGACTCTTTAACTCTGATAATACCTTACTTCCGTTCCAATCAATCCATGTTGATACTAAACAAATAACTACGCCAATTACAATTAAAACCCACTGACTTGCTTTGATTTTATTTTCTTCATCAAAAAGTTTTACATTCTTTACATTATCAATAAGATCAACACCTGTATGTTTCTTACAATCTTTCATTACTAAGTATGCTCCAAATCCCCAAGCTGTGCAAGTTACTATCCAGTGTACAATCGTCTGCCAAGTATTAAAATCATTAACACTTCTGTTGTAGAGTTTAGGTTCAACTACGAATCCCCATAATAACTCAAATCCAATTACACCAAATGCTTCTAATGCATAAAGTAAAAACTCTAATCCTTTTTTAAATCTGTTTGTTTTCTTTGCTTCTGTTTTTTTCATTGTCATTTCCATTTTTTTAATTCCTTTCGTTGGTTGTTTTCTTTTGATAAACCAACAATAAACCATAAAGAACATATTCGCAATAAAAGTGGTGCTAAGTTGCAACTAAGCATGTCTAAGTTGCAAAAATCTACCTCAGGACGAATATTACATATAAAAGAAGTGATGAATCTATCTACATAGACTCATCACTTTTTTATAGCTTATAACTGCAAAAACAGACATTATTAAAATCAATGCAGTTATTATAACTTTCTGTCCAACAAATACTCCAAATACAATTGCTACAATCATTAATAAAATTGATATAAACATATTTGGAAGCATGTAAGTTACAACTACTACATTTTGTTGAAAAACTTCTACTTCATTCTCCCAATCAAGAAGCATATGTTTTATACCACATGAACATCCCCAGCAACTTGAAAAGAAACACATCACAGTTCCTAATATGAGATACAGAATTATATCTAATACAGGAACATTTGCTGAAATAGCCATACACAAAGTAGCAAACGCCATACAAGGTACTGTCACATACATATTAAACAATATTTTTCCTTGATATATGGTTTTCTTATCGATTGGCAAACTTTTTATAATCCAAAGATTTTTACCTTCAAGCGAAGGTGTACATGTTGTTGTAGAACCCATCCCAATAAATAGATAAACTATAAATGGGATTGCCGGTCTGTAAACATCTAATGAAACGGGAATATCCTTCATAAGATAACCCATAACCTTATCATAACCTAAAACGAAAAACACAATACCTGCTGCAATAACTAAAAACTCTCCCATGATGACATTTAGCATATACATGGTAGAACTTATAAGTCTCTTATATTCCTTATAAGCGATTGACTTAACAACACTTCTCTCTTTTAAATTCCTAATTGTAAAACCACTACTTTTCCCATGTGATTTAAGCGATGTATTTATTTGTCTATAATTCCTTCCAACAATCGAAAAAGTAACTATAAATAATAAAACACTCGTTACTATCAAAAGAATAAAACCTAATAAATCAAGCTTTGTGATTGCCCTATTAAACCAATCAATTGGTAAATAAATGCTTGCTACTTTATCACTGGTTTTTGTAATATCTTGAAGTGTCTGTTGCATCTTTCCCTTAGAGAAAAACTTATCAAAAATATTCTTTAAAAAGAAACACAACGTAACCGCTGCAAAAGATAACGCCGTCTGAACTAATGCCTTTTTTTCAAAACCTAGACTTAACTTTGTGATTATAAAACTTAAAAAAGCTGCTACAATCATTGGTATTAACGGTAGTATGAAAGACATAATAATCCATAAAGGATAAACTGCTATTGATGGTTTTGCAAATATACCATAACCTACCATCATAGAAAGCGAAAGACTTAAATACCAAGGCATACGCTTAATATACATATATAAAAACTTACATGCTGCTACTGTCTTTGGTTTAAAGGGAAGCGACATTACACTATCATATTCTTTAAAATTATAAAGGTAACCATTTGCTTTAAAGAAAGTAAAAATAAAATCTAATGAACTTATGGAAATAGCACACATAAGCGGTGTGTTTTCAATCATCCCATATGAATTATACTCTATGCACATCGCCATACCATATATAGCGAACAATGCATAAAGAATGTATGTACCAATTATATTTGATAGTATCTCTTTCTTCTTCTCTTCATCCTTTGTATATTTATACTGGTTATATCGACTAGTTGACAAAAGTAGCATCTTAACTAAAACAATACTATTTTTCTCCACTATCCACCTCCAAGAATACATCTTCTAAGGACCTATCTTTTGTAAGTTCGTCCATAGTACCAGAGGCTATAATGCGTCCTTCCTTTATAATAACCACTCTATTACATAGTTTTTCAGCAACATCTAATACATGGGTTGAGAAAAACACAGCTGAACCCTTACTACACATATCTCGCATAATTTCCTTAAGTGTAAAAGTAGCCTTTGGATCAAGTCCAACAAATGGTTCATCTAGCACAAGTAATTTTGGCTCATGAATAAGCGCTGAAATAATTGCAATCTTTTGTCTCATACCATGAGAATACGAACGAATCAAATCACCCAAAGAATCTGTTATCCCAAAAATATCTGCATATTTTCTTATACGTTCTTCTCTTAATTTTCCTTTTATGCCAAATACATCCGATATAAAATTTAAATACTCAATCCCTGTAAGGTTTTCATATATGTCCGGATTATCTGGTATGTAAGCTGTTATCTGTTTACACTTTACTGGTTCCTCTTTCACTGAATGTCCATCAATTAAAATTTCACCTTCAGTAAAATCAAGAACACCAACTGCCGCACGAATCGTAGTGGATTTACCTGCTCCATTATGTCCTATAAATCCACATATGTCACCACTGTTAATTGTTATATTAATATTATCAGCAGCCTTTTTCCCGCCACCATACGACTTTGTGAAATTTTTTATTTCAAGAATTGGTTTACTCATAGATCAACCCCCGTTTTAATCTTCTATAAACTTGCTTTAATTGTATATGTATACCTTCATTTTTTCAATACTTCTACTAATAAAAAGCTGCTTCACACAAAGCAGCTTTTTATTGTTCTTTTATATTTTTATATGTATTTCCTTATCTTAATTTATTATAATCTTCTTCTGCAACAGCTTCTAACCACTCATTACTTGTTTCCTCGCCATCAACTTCAATAGCCAAATGAGAAAACCAAGAATCAGCTGCTGCGCCATGCCAATGTTTAACCTCTGCAGGAATATTTATAACTTTACCAGGGGTCATTTCTATTGCTTCCTTTCCCCATTCCTGATAAAATCCTCGTCCTCCTATACAAATCAACATCTGACCACCACCACTTTTTGCGTGATGTATATGCCAGTTATTACGACATCCTGGTTCAAATGTTACATTAAATATCGGTACCTGTTCTGTTGACAAAGGCGCCAAATAACTCTGACCAACAAAGAACTCACCATAAGGATTAGCTTCTCCAATAGGGAAGAATATTTCATTTTGATATTTGTCTTTTTCTGAAGTTTCTTCTATCTTTTCATTATATACTTCCTTGGCTATATTAAATACAGCCCATGCTTTAGGCCATCCTGCATAAAATGCTACATGCGTTATAATTGATGCCATTTCCTTTTGTGTAACGCCATTATTTTTTGCATTCATAATATGATATTTAATCGAACTATCAGTTATACCCTGTGCCATAAGAGCAACTACTGTAATAATTGATCTTGTTTTAACATCAATATCTTCATTATTCCAATTCTCCCCAAATAACACATCATCATTAAAGTGAGCAAATTCTGGTGCGAACTCACCCAATGCATCACGTCCTGCAGTTTGTACAATTTTCTTACTCATATACCTTATCTCCTTTTATTTTCCTATCATATGTACTTCTACTTTCAATTTCTACTCACTTTTGGGTAACCACTCTATTTCTTCCGTTATTTTTTCCATAATAAAGTTTTTCGTCTGCATCCTTAATCCAATCATCAACAGATTGATTTTTCTTACGCATACTAATTCCTATTGTAATTGTAACTGGAATTTCTCCATCTTCCCATGATATAGGAGTCGTTTCTATCTTCTTTCGAAGTTTTTCCATCAACTCTTTACCATTTTTACACTTTTCAGAGTAAAATAAAAATTCTTCACCACCCCATCTTGCTATATCGCAATCTGAACATATGGATTTCATAGTATTAGCTATGACTCTAAGTACTTCATCACCAGCCGCATGACCATATGTATCATTAATATTCTTAAATTTATCAATATCCGCCATGGCTATAAAGTCTGTCTCACTATTGCTACTTGCTTCGTCAAGACGATTTATCATATAGTGTCTGTTGTAAAGTTTTGTAAGTCTATCTACCTGAGCCATTTCACGGAGTTTTTCCTCAGATGATATCACCATCTTTATAAGATAATTAATATAGAAAATCAAAAATCCAAATACTATAATAGCGTTAAAAATCCAGAAGAACGCCGCTAATTCCTGGTCTCTTTCATATATCGGACCTACCACTGATACATAGCCCGTACAAATAAGGTATACAGCTTCAATACCAAAACTAACGTAAAGAGCTCGCAAACTTCTTCGTTCCAATTTATAAGCCATATATTCTGTCGCGTACATTACTGGAATCATTGAAAAGCAATAAAGATGGAACCCATATGAGTACCCAAGACACACTGTCGCCATACTCATATACAAAGTAATCCAAATATATACTAGCCAAACATAAATATGTAGCAATTCTTTTGCAATAAGATAATATCCTACCAAATAAACAACTACTGTAGGAATACTGAAATATATAAGAAACGGTGCATTCACTCTACAGAAAAAGTAGCCCAATCCAAATACCAGGAACAATATTACTGTATTTACACCGTATGTCATTTTTTTCGCTGCCGCCATACTCATAAATACCCCTCCTATCCTAATTGTAAAAACCCACTTTTATTATAACACTAACTAATCAATACTAAAACAGTTAAAACTAACTAACTAAATAAAAAACGCTTATCTTTCGAAAAAGATAAGCGTTTTTTATTTGTCATTCTTCTCATAGGAGAAAAAATTATTTTTTACATCATTTTTTTATTATTTTTTTCTTAGCATCACTATACTTACCATATACTTTTTTGCCATTTGGATCAACTTTATATGCTCTTACTTTTACATAATATTTTTTATTTTTCTTAAGGTTTTTAATTATTGTTGATGTTTTTTTAACATCCTTAACTTTCTTTCCCTTTGTAAACTTTTTATCACGAGCAATAACTACTTCATATCCTGATACACCCTTTATCTTTTTCCAAGATACTTTAAGTGATTTCTTTTTATTATTTTTTAGTAACTTAACTTTAGTTTTATCTGGTGTATTTATAATAACTGTCTTATATACTATTTTACCATCTGCATTTTTGATTTTTACAATATCAAATTCAACGATTCTATCTTCTAATCCTTCAAGTGTTCCCATTCCTTTAATAACAACTCTAGCTTTACCTATACCGATGTTATTTTCGTATTCAACCTTATAATCAACGCCTTCCTTTAAGTTACTATTAACAAACTCAACCTTAGGTGTAATACCTTCTCCAGTCAATTCAAATTCTTTCTTTTCAATTTTTATCTCACCATTTGAAAATGAATTAACTTTTCCAACATTATATACTTTACTATCTGTTATAAAACATTCATATCCTCCATCAGGATTTTCAATAACTAAATCATATCCTAAAACTAAATCAACAGCATTCTCTTCAACCTTAAGGACATCAAATTTTGGAGATAAAACTTTCTTTTTGCTTAAATGTTCTATATCTGTATCGTATTTTCCTCCTACATGCTCTGTATACTCTACCATATCACTAGCTTTTATCACATATTCATCAGTATATGATTTTTTGGTATTGTTTGAATAATCTTCTGCAGTTACACAATACATTGCTTTATCTGCTTCTAATACTTCAAGTTTAATCTTATCACCAACTTTTAATTCATCCACCACTAATTCATCTTCATCCACAATATTTTCATTGTCTTTATCAGCATAAAAACCATCGAACACATATCTATCAGAATCCATATCCTTAACAAAAGTAAACTCTCCATAAACTCCATTTAAAAATCCATGACAAAATCTATACGATAATATAGCATCGTCTTCTACTAAGTAATTTTTTTCATCAAAATATACTGGTTTACCTTTTCCAAATGTCAAGTATTCGCATAATGGTTTCATAGTAAATGTATTCTTCTCACTAGCCCAAGGCTCAGTATTTGTACAGTTAATTAAATATTTCTTACCATCCACATTAGCATATGTATATCCACTAAAATTATTAACATATCCTGCACTTTCTTGATCCATTTCAAATGAATACTTTCCACTATTTTTATCATAATTGTAATGTACATCATATGGCAAATCTTTAAAATCAAACATATCACGATCTAAAGTTAAATTGTGACTAAACATATACATCACCTTAGCATACGAATCACCTATAGTATAATTCATATAATCATTTACATTAAAATACGCAGTTTCATCGCCAGCGTATTCTGCTGGTAAAAATACCGACATTGCAATGGAATCATTATATCTAGATGTTTCCCATCCATTATAAGCACTTATAATACTTGATGTGATTGATTCTCTTAATTCCTTTATATCTTCAAGACATTCTTCATATCCCTGTGCTGCAATTCTATATTGTGTATGCGGTGAATCCGTCAATTCTTTAATTCTTTCAGGTGCATTTTCTTCTAATAAATCAAATAGATTACTTATTCCTACAAATGAACAATCCCTATCTAATGGTTTTACATTTGAACACTGTAATAAAATATCCTTCATCGAATCCTCATCAACAGATGCCTTAAATAAATCATCTCCAAATTCAGAGAATTTTATTGCTGTCTGAGCTATCTTTTCAAGGTCTACCGCACATAACGTCTCATCCTCTAAATAATAATTTGCATCATCTAAAAACTCCTCTGAATACTCTCCTTCACCTTCATATGCATTTTCCCACATATCTTTCATAAGAATACCATCATACCCATAATAATCCTTATGAGCTTTTACTATGTCAGCACCTAATCGCTTTCCATCATATGATTCATTACTATAATTATTTGCTAATTTTTCAATAAATGGTGTATAATACCAACCATCTCCAAATTCACTAGTAAGTGCACCAACACCTACTTTTGCATATGGTGCAAGATTAACCCATGATTCATAATTTGACATAAAGCAAGCATCATATCCTATAAGATCATATTTTTCATATCCATCTTCTGCTCTTTCTTTTAATACCTGCTTCAACTCTCCTAACGTAATTGGATTTTCCGTATACTGATCATAGCATACACCACCTGTTATTCCTCCACCATGATTCCATAAATCAATAGCCATATGTTCTGCTGCATAATTTGTATCAAGTTCATTTAAAAATTCTCTTATATACTTTACTGCTCCCATATTTGCATATTTTTCATCGTCATACTCTTTTGGCACATCAGATTCATCCTTACTATTCTTTGAATCTCTCTTACCTTTTGAAAACTTATTTTTCTCAACTTCAGCTTCATCAAATTCATCACTTCCATAAAAATCCTGTATTTCCTTAACCAACGCAGGGTCATAATCTGCAATATCCTTAATGTGTTCAATAGCCGGAATTGTTTTTATACTACCATCATCTGCTTTATATTTATGATTATAATTAACTCTATATAAAGATAGTTTTGAACTATCAATCTCCTCAGGAATAATCTGATCTACTTCTTTTTCACTAAGTCCTTTTTCTTCCATAAGATAATTTGAATAAACTTCCTTAAAATGCCATGCAATTGCCCCTCCTGTTCCAACAATAATATTATTGTTTTCAGAAAACTCTTTTGGAACATTTGCTTTGAGTATCTCTAATAAATCCGATGAAGCAGACCCTCCTTCTTGCTCTAGATTATTACCGCACATATATATACCAAATGTCCATCCTGGTGCTTTTCTTAATACATTTACTTTCTGAGCTTCCGCAGCATATGAATAATTATTCATATTCGGTACATTTACTCCAGAAAATGCTATTGCCACTGCACTAGTTACTGTTAATAATTTTTTAGTTAAATGCTTTTTCATTCTTTTCTCCTTATATATCAATTCTCCATAAGATAATCCGTACGTTTTGTTCTTACATCCATAATAACTACAGTTAGTATCATTTTGTGACAAACTATTTTTAAATATTTTTTAACAAATATTTTTTAACTAATAAAATTCCTAATTTCAAAATAAAAGAAAGCCTATATATTTAAGGCTTTCTTCTATTTATTCATGTATTATTTATTTTACTATCAGATCCAAATATCTGTCACAACCCATTCATTTTCCTCAATTGGGTAGGCACTATCACAGAACGGACAATTTTTAAGTTTTTCCGCATCGAAACTTGCACCACATGATGGACAAGATACAGCCATAGCAGAAAATCCAAGGTTGGTTGGTTTTTTTATAACTTTACGCAAACTCATACGAATCTTATCGGACTTACGAAGGATTTCTCCGTTATGGTAATGTAAGCTATCTGTATAAAACGTAAGTGAAACATTGCAAATACCATCCTTGAAACTGTATTTATCAACGCCAGAATTAAAATACGTCATATCCACAATCTCACGAAACTTTTCCGGAATTGGCTTATCGCACTTACAGATAGTCAATTCTTGCGGATTCTTACTATATATCATAAGTTTCAATAAAGACATAGATTTATCGCGGAAATATTCCGTTGAAAAAGTTGGATCAATCAAGCGCATCTTATGACAAAACGACAGAGAATTCATAATTTTAGTGGCCCCACGTGCAGACTTTCTCATTAGCTTAACTGTGCCCACACTACCTGCTATAAACCATGCTATACCACCAAATATTGCACCAGCAAATAAACTTCCAGCAAGCCTTGAAACAACCTCAAAAACAATGTTAATTCTTGTACCTCCAGTTAATAAGTCAATTATCATTTCCCCTATTGTTAGTACTGAGAAAAAAATAAAACCACCTAATATATATTTTTTGATTTGATTCTCTTCAAAATAGTTTTCATTATCTTCTTTAATAAAGAAATGCATCACCTTAGGATATAATTCATCCATTAAGAATTTTGAATCACAGAATTCGCATCCATCCTCAAGTTTTCCAAGTGTAGACGGTGCACCACAATGTGGGCAACACACTGGAGTTTTAGGTGACGGAAGATTGCCCTCTTTAGGATTTTGCATAATAATACTTAGCGTTCCTTCACCAGTATATCTAAAAATCTCATTCTGAGATTTGTGAATACTTATTGTAATATGTTTATTCCCTCCAATGATGGAATTCACAAAAACGTTATCACCATATGAAAGGGATGAAACTCTCTCCGTATCCACTTTTGGTTTCTCAGTTTTCATATCTAACTCAAGACCAAGCGACTTTAATTTTTCTTTTTGCTGTTCTAACATAAAACGTGTATCCTGACTAGCAAGTTCAGATACTTTTCCATCACTATACCAATCAGAAACCTGTTTTGCAAAACTTTGATAATAATTATAGTTCTTATCAGTAGGTGAAATGTTTATATTCATTTCAAAATTATCCATAATATCATTCTCCCCATTTCTGTAATATATTTATTTTTCTTTTTTTGCTTTCCTAAGCATGTATTTTCTGGCTATTCCTATTCCAATTTTAAAAGGTAAAGGTCTTAAAGCTTTATCAGCTTCCTTAAGTTTTTCTCTAATTGGAATATTCTGTGGACAGTGAGTTTCACATTTGCCGCACTCTATACACTGAGTAGCAAATGCCGGTTCTTTTGTAAGACCAACTGTCTGTGCAAATTGAAAACGACCTGAGTTCTTATTTTCAATATACATTGTATTATAACACGCAAATATACCAGGTATATCAACGCCCTTAGGACAAGGCATACAATATCTACAACCTGTACACCCTACCTTTTCTTTTTCCTTAATTAATCTTTTTATTTCTTCTAATAACTTTAGATCACTTTCATTTAAATTGCCCTCGCCAGAATCAGAAGCCACTCGGCAATTCTCTTTTACCATCTCTATAGAATTCATACCCGATAAAACAACTGTTACTTCAGGCTGATTATATAACCACCTAAAAGCCCATTCTTCCGCTGACCAACCACGCTCATTATTATCAATAAGCTTCTTTGCCTTTTCAGGTAACATATTAACTAATTTACCACCTCTTAATGGTTCCATAATAACTACTGGAATTCCCTTTTTAGCTGCTGCCTTAAGTCCAATAACACCAGCCTGAGTCACCTCATCCATATAATTATATTGAATCTGGCAAAAATCCCAATTATAATCCTCTAGTATTGTTATAAAATTTTCACTATTACCATGATAAGAAAATCCAATATTTCTTATACTACCTTCCTTCTTTTTCTTTTCAATCCATTCAAGAATTCCAACTGCATTTAGTTTTTCCCACATAGCTACATCTGTCAAATGATGCATAAGATAATAATCAACATAATCAGTTTTAAGTCTCGATAATTCCTCATTAAAATATTTATCAAGACCCTTACCATTTCCTATTAAGTATTGAGGTAGCTTAGTTGCAATTTTAATTTTATCTCTTATATTATTTTTTTCAACAATTTCACCTAATGCAGCTTCACTCCCACTATAAATATAGGCTGTATCATAATAATTTACACCCTGATTATAAGCTTCCATAATTTCTTTTTCAGCTTTATCAATATCAATACTGTTTCCCTTTTTTGTAAACCTCATACACCCATATCCCAATATAGATAGTTTTTCACCATTTTTATCTTCTCTATACTGCATAAATTATCTCCTATAATGTTATCTCCTTTAAATCCAAATGTCTGTAACAACTCATTCATTTCCATGATATGGAATACTACCTTCTTGGAAATTCTACATAATAATTTACTATTGTTATAACTATATATTCATACAGAATTCTAAAATTTCTTGTTTTCTTGATTCTAAATCCACTTTATATTCGATAGAAGTCAGTCCAAGATGTCCCACACTCTCTATCTCCAAATGACCATAAAAATGTTCTATGCTGCTAATTATTCTCTCACATTCAGGCATGTTAGGACCAGTTCTCAAAGCAATAGTAAATCCTTTCTTTCCAGGCTTAATAGTTGCATGTGGCTCATGCGTATTACACCATGGAGTACATCTATCAATGAAAGCCTTAAACTGCCCGGGAATATCAGCCCAATACGACGGAGAAACTGAAACAATAATATCTGCCTCATCATACTTACTCATAATATTTTCAATAACGGTCGCATCGCTCATAACACATTTCGCTGTATTATGACATGAGCGACATCCTCTACAAAATACATAGTTGTAATCATCTATGCAAATACTTTCAACGCTATATCTCTTTGATAACTGTTCTGAAACCATCTTAACTATTTCAGCAGTTGCTCCCGTACGCACAGGACTACAATTAATAACCAATGCCTTCATATCATTCCCCAATCTTCAATCCCTTTAGCAGATCACCAAGTGATGTTCCAATTGCTTCAGTCTCTGGAAATTCAAAATCTTCTTCCTCAACCTCTTCTTCAGGATTCTCAATAAGTGCTTTTATTGAAAGTGATATCTTACCATCTTTGATTTCGATAACCTTAACATCAACTTCCTGCCCCTCTTTAAGCACAACTCCCGGATGTTTGATTCTATCGTGTGATATCTGAGAAATGTGTACCAATCCTGACATGCCATCCCCAATATCAACAAATGCTCCGTAATCTTTAATCGTAGCAACCACACCATGAAATACCTGCCCTACTGTAATTTCAGACATCTTCTTCTTTTTGCTCATTTCCTGTTTTTCTTTAAGAATTTCTTTTGCAGACAGAATAAGTTTATCATCATCCATATTTGCTTCAAAAACTCTGACCTCAATTTCTTTTTCCAAAAACGAATTACAATCATCTATTCTTTCAAGAGATAATTTTGAAATTGGAATAAAGGCTCTTATACCTTCAAAATCAGCAACCACTCCACCTTTTACAATTCCACTTACAGTAACAGTGAAATTCTCCTGTGATTCCTTCATCTCTTCTGCTTTTCTCCATGCTAACAGTTCATCCGTATCATGAACCCCATCACCCATTAAACTATATGATTCTTCTAACATTTCCTCATAATCTTTCATTGTTTCTTCCATGTTCATATCCTCCTTTAAAATTACACTATTTTTACATCAATTTTGATTTACCACTACGACGAATACCCGTTTTAACTTTTATATCAGGAACTCCCATTACGGAAATTAATTTATCCATATACATAGGTCTTTCTATCAATTTCATATTAGATTCCTCATCATCATTAAGTTATCATTTTATTTCGAGAAATTCAATATTTTTTATTTTTTCAAAATAGAAAATATTGATTTCATATTCATACAAGAAAGAGCCGGATATATAACCCGGCTCTATATATTATTTATCTTTTTCTTCATATGGTTTATTCCATGAACCAATCTCAATAAGATTTCCTTCAGGATCTGCAATATAGCATGTTCTCTGTCCCCATGGTTCTAACTCTGGTTCAAGTACTGGTGTGGCGCCATTTTCAACTGCTTTCTTAAATGCTTCATCAACCTCTTCAAAAGTATCAACATATAAAGCAATCTCATAATGACCATTTAATCCCTTAACATAGTCATACTTACGACTTGTCATCTTTTCAAAATCTCCACGTCCATAAAACAAGAATAATGTTCCATCCTTTACAAGTATACATTAGATGCATCTTCCGCCTCCTTAATTTCGAATTCCAATACATCCCTATAAAAACGAATCATCTTTGCCATATCCTCAACGAATATTCCAAATCCATCTAATCTCATAAAATACCTATCCTTTCAAATTCTTACCTTGAATAAACACCTTTTAATATTTCATTCTTATATGCTTCTCTATCAGGCACATCATACTCATCTGCGATTTTCGCAGCAAGTTCATTATCATATGGAATGCTTAGGATATTCATACTCATTGGCGTTAATTTAGACTCTCCAAGATCCCCTTCAATTAACAGAGCATGACATCTTGGAATACCAAGTGAATTACCAACACTTCCTGTGTTGATTGCATAACCCATATTATGAGAACGTATATATGGCATATGACAATCTGCACTTATAAAACCTTGATGAACAGTACCCTTTGTATCTGTAAATCCTGTATTCAATTCATCCATCGAAAGATATGGATGATAATTTTCATCTATTGGTCTTCCATGAAATAATCTAAAATTCACTCCACTTATAAGTACTTTATCCTCCATAGGCAAAGATCTAAGCCACTCTATTCGTTCATCACCCAACTGATTTACATAGAAAGCATTAGATTTAAGCCATCCCATAAATTCATCATCTATCTGTTCTTTTAAATCGTGTTTATTATTAATCACATCAGAACTCTTAATAACAACCTCATCCCAGTTCCCCGCTATAAAATGATGGCAGTGATTTCTAACCCAGTCCAGTGTTTTATCATTCTCAGGTCCTTTACCCACTGCATCTCCTAAAAACCAAATATCATCTGGCTGTATCTTTTCAATTTCTTTTTCTAGTGCAAGTGTAGCGGTCATATTTCCATGTAAGTCCGCTAAAAATAAGATCTTTGACATTGTTATTCTCCTTCGTGACTCTATATACAGTATTTCTTATATTCACTTTATTATTCTATCATTTTTTTATCCCATCAAAAAGAAAAATCACTATTATTATTTATATAACTAAAATATCATCTTTTCATACTCTCTAGTTTTCGAATCAATCACTAAGAAAGCAGATTTACCAATTTGTCTTCCATCTCTATAAGTCGAAAACACATCAGTTGATATAAAACCATTCTTTTCATATATCTCCTCAACAGGAGTATGTCCCACCACTTGCATATACTTATCTTTCCTATATGCTTCTATATCACCATGTTGTGGTCTTAACCACAATGGAGAAATACTTTTCCATAAATTATCCTGTATAGTATTATTTATAATCATAATTATTTCATCTATGTTTTTTTCAAAATAATTAGTTTGTAAATTTTCTTCATAATTTAATTGTGAATCTAACCATTCTACGTATTCTTCACATAATCCTCCATGTGAAAATAATACATTATCAATTCTATGAATAATTGCAATCTTTGATGAATCTTGAATAGTTTCTTCAAGTTCTTCTAATTTAGATATGACAATACTTTCTGCACACGGTGAATATCCTGTTTCCAAACGTCCCCAAGGATAACTCACATCATGATTTCCATAACACCATAAAGTATCTGGATAAGTTTTAGCAAATTCAATAGCTCTATCAAACACATCCCCATATAACTCTGTATTAAAATCCATATACCAATCATCTGGTATATCCATCAAGCATACTGCCCTATCTGCTTTTCCTTCATTTAACATACTTTCAGCTTTATCAAAAATCCACTTTTTTAAATGTATATCTGGTATAACTAAAACTTTCATATTTCATTCTCCTCTTTACCTTTTATCTTAAAACCAAAGGCGAATTAGCTAACATTTGATCAATAAGAATATGCATTTGTTTTTTCATATCACTACTTGTTATTTCTATGATAGCTGTTGTTAATCTCACCGCAGCATCCTTTGATGAAGCACCACAATAAAAGCTCTTTGTGGTTTTCTTCTTCCTCCTCAACTTGATGTCGATTTTTTCGACATCAAGTTTTTATATTCATCTTGAATTAGATAAAAACAAAAATACAGAACCAGAGATTTTTCAAATACTTAACCAAAGAAATAATTGGAACAAAAAACAACTTAAACAATTACTCGCTTATGCCCAAAAATTAAATGAATTATCTTCTGATAAATAACTATAAATCCAAATACCATATTAACTGAATTTCATCTCTTACTTCCGGTTCAGAATAGTATGCATACATATCAACTTTAGATAATAACGCACCCTGTTTTTTATAAAAATTACAGGCTGTAACATTGTTATTCTGACATTCTATTATCATCTGCTTATATCCAACTTTAACTGCGCCTTCTCTACACATATCAAACAGTTTTTGTCCTATTCCTTGATGCTTATAACCATCCTGAACCCTTATATCCCACAGAACACAAGCATCTGTTCTTCCAGATAACATATTTAAATTCTCTGTTGGTCCAGCCACAGTTGCAGCACCAATAGGCTTGTCCTCAGCAAATGCCATATAAAATTTCCAAGTTGATATATCAAAAGTTTTCTCATATTCCTTGGCAAGTTCATACTCACTTAAATCTTTTATACATTTCTCCACAGGAACTTCCTCAAAAAGAAATCCCCCAAGCCCACTATCAATTCTTTTCAATTTATATTCCGAATTAACTTCTACATTCATAGATACTTTATCATATAAATCAAAATATGTTTTGTCTACTTCTTTATATGTAATCATCATTCTTCTTCCTTTGTAAAAAACTTGTAAATAATTCTTTTATTTCTTCTTTTTCATTCATAGTAATTCCAGTTACCGTAGTATCCATATCCATAGTCGTTCGTTCCGAAATACCAACCATTGAAGATATTAACAATCCTCCTTTAAGAATAAAATTATTTGAATACTTTGATTTTGATAATCTCTCTAATATTCTTTCAAATAAAAAGATCTGCAAAACTTCTTGAGATTGTAACTCTCTTTCCTTAGCAAATGCTCTCACTTGCCCTTTTAATTGTTCAGGTGTCCTTCTTTTCATCACAACACCTCCATGTAATTACGAACCTTGTTTTCAATATTAAAACACTTGGCATATTTTAAAATTTTTCTTGGATTCGATTCTGATTTGAAATACTCACGTATTGCTTGAATAAAAATCTGTGAATCAATATTTTGTTTATTCCTAATTATATCACAAATACACCGTTCCTTATCATATACTCTTACAACATATCCTTGGGGAGTTCTTATATTTTCAATTCCCAAATCCCATAATTCTTTTTTACAATAATGAAACTTTGTATTTTTATATGTTTTTTTAATTCTTGAAACATTATCCCCTTGTGGAACAGTGATTTCCAAAATATGCGGTACTCTATCAGACATACCATGTAAATATAATGCCGTTCCATGCGAATATATTAACTTATCTGATCTATTTTGTATTATTTTATACTCATCTGGTTCATCATCATTAAACAAATATCTTCCGTGTGACTCCTTTATAATAACACCTTTTTCTAAAAGCCCATATAACATAAATCTAGTAATCCCTGCACGCTGAAAATCACCTAATGTTACAACTCCACCATGTTCTTCTATCAACAACCTAATACCATCTATAGTATAATCCATACTAAACACCTCCCTATTACATTTTGTTCTTTAATTATATCATTTTAAAGAACATTTTGCAAATACATCATATAAAAATTCCCTGGTTACCCACCAGGGAATTTATTATTTCTTTTTAATTGGAATCCAAAGTTCACAGAATACTTCTGGTCTAGTACCGTCGAAGTAAAGTTCATAGTCTGTTTCTTCTGCTGCTTCGTAACCCATCTGAGGCAAAAACTCCTTATAGAAGTTAGTCCAGGTCTTTGCGATACAATCACCGTTTTCGCCTACGCAGTCAAAAACTACATAAGTTCCTGGATTAACATCCCAAATACGGAATCCTTTCTTCTCCAAATCTGCCTGATCAAACTCTGCGGTATCTTCATCAACAATAATTCCAATACCATATTCGAATGTATCTTTTCCTTCTGTTGTTGGACTGCAAAGACCATAGAGGTCACGCTTTCCATCCTCTCTTAACATCCAAATTGGAGATAACATCTGGTTGCTGTTACACTCACCCCAGAAGTCTGCAACGTCATGATTTGCTTCGTCATTAATAATTCCATTACTAAATTCTCTTACGAGTGCAATAAATTTCTTTTTTTCTGTTTGAACTATACGATAATCCATACTCTTACCACCTTTCACAGATATTGTAATCGTAAGCGGGTTAAAAAGAGTTAGTTTACCGACTTCTTCTCTGGCTGTCTTAGGAGCGACACCATGAAACCTAGTAAATGCCTTAGTGAAACCTTCCGGTGTTTCATAACCATACTTCATCGCCAAATCGGTAATCTTCGCATCAGTCTCTACAAGTTCTCTTGCCGCCATAGATAATCGGCGATTACGAATATATGTATTTGCTGTAAATCCCGTCACAAAACTGAAGGCTCTATGAAACTCATAACTCGACGTGTGCACCTGCTTCGCTACGTCTTCATAGTTAATCTCCTCAAGGAGATGATCCTCCATATAAGTGATGGCTTTTTGTAATGCTTCAATCCATTCCATACTTTCTTCCTCCTGCTTACAAATACATTATGTACCATCTCAGAAAAAAATACATTTCCCGGTTTGCGAAAATCTGTCAGGTTATATCAAAGTTCACCGTTTTTTTCATTTTCTCTTATACCAATTTCATTCATCACTTTGTCCTGATGACCTTCTATGGTTAGCAAAATCAGTAGAACTACAAAAATAATCCCTGATAAAATCCATGCACCAAAAGCTACCATTCTAAAACGAAAGACATATAACACTAAACCAATAAGAATCAAGATACCAATCCATTTAAGCATTATGCTACCCGGCTCTAGCATATTCAATTTATGTTTATAACGTTTTTCTTCGCTCATTTTTCATGCCTCCTCCTAGTACATCATCCTGAAATATACATTTACTTTGCCTTACATGATAGCTTCTCAACTTCTAATCGAAAAACCGCAACTGCATCAACCATTTCTTTAGAATACTTCCACTCAGATTTTCCAGAAATATGGTTCACTAAAATATTTAATCCTCTTATTTTTTCTTCATTATCTTCAACTATTGATAATCTACCAGTACCAATAACACTTTGAAACTTAGCTGAATAATCACATGCAACATCAGCCTCTAATAATTCATATTCACCATCAATTTCAAATCCAACCTTTGGTGAGGTTTTACTAAGTTCATATTTTCGTCCAGCTTTAGCTCCATGAAAATAAAAAATATCTTTTCCATTCTCATTTATATAACCATAATTAAGTGGAACAATATACAAATCTCCATTATCATAGAATGCAATTCTAATAATCTGCTCTTTTGCAATAAACTGTTCAATTTGTAATTTATCTGTTATTTCTCTATCACTTCTTCTCATTTATTACTCCTTCCACTTATACCATTCTGGTGTATCTCCAAATCTTTCTGAAAGATAATCACCACCTTAACCTTATTCAAATCTAATCAATACATAATCAAGTATTAAGATCTATATTAAACCAATCATTTTCATCACTAATTAACCACTCTAGAGCTCTACGTCTCTCAACAACCACTTCGAAGTTTACATTACCAATAGGTGTTTCTGGATGAATTTGTTTTTCAACGCAACTTGAATTGCAGTAAATGCTGCAATTATTCTATTCATTATTTCATCATTACTTTTAAATTTCACTTCCTCAGATGAAGGTAAAAGAGGCAAATTTTCATTTACCATTACTCCCTCTTTTCTTAATCTTTCTAATGATTTACTTCTTCTTTCTGCAGGTGTAATTATTTTACCACCAAAAATATTAAATAATCCCATATTGTGCCTCGCTTTATTTATTATTGATTAGTTTGTCTGATTTTCCTCATTAACACGTTCCGGATAGATGAGAGATAAAAAGTTTTTATGATAATATGTTTCTTCTAACACCGTTACTTCATCATTCTCATCATATATAACAGCAACACCATCTTTCCCTTCACGTACCCAAGGAAAATCCAAATGATAAACTCTTTTTCCACTTCTATAAATGGAAATAAATTCAATCTTCAATTCCTCCATGAACTCTTCCTTAGACATCGTGTTACCGCAATCCGTAACTATTGAATCCTTGTCTCCAAGATAATGCTCAGTTACTGCTAGCTTAACTCTATAATCTATCCTCTCTCGATCTTCATAACGTCTAGTAAAACGTTCAAATCCGATAGCTGCATCTTTTGTTCCAGGAGTATCTATTTCTATAAAAACTCCCACTGGTTGATAATATAAATCTGAGGTTTTCTCATACTAATCTATATCAGCTTCATAACCAGTTTCAATTGGATCATCATCAGCAAATAAAAAGGACCCACAAGGTAACTCAACAACATTTGGATTTACATTCTTCTCAGTTTTTTTCTTTTTCTCATCTTTATGAAATAATTTGCTAAATAAAAACATAATTTACTCTCCTACCAAATATAAAAACTTTACTGTTCTAATATACCATACCAATCAATTATTTTATAGTCAGAATCTATGCAGATAATTCAAAAAAAATAGAAGTATACCATTTATTAAGTACACCTCTATTTTTCAATTAATATACTAGTAGGACCTATAGTCCCCTTATAATACTTAAGTAATCCTGCCTTTGATCTACAACTGCATATACAATAACCTGTTTCTTGATATCATCAACCTTATAAAAAACTAAATCTTTTTCTAAAATAAGAACCAAATATCCTTGACGCCTTAACACATTATATTTTGGTTCTACTCCAATGTATGGATTATCCTCTAGATTCATAATTGATTTTTCAAGATAGTCCAGTTTTTCCAATGCTACATCATTACCAAAGTTTTCGGCAACATAAAGAATGATTTTACGAATCAACGAATCCGCAGTATCTGTTCTTATAACTTCGTAATTCAATCCTTGTCCTCCTTAAGAATGCTTCTTAAATCATTAAAAGTATCCTTCATAGGTGCAACTCTTCCGTACTTTACATCCTCGTCTGCTTCTGCAAGAATTTCCAAAAGTTCAATTCTTGCCTTCATTCTTTTATATTCCTCATACCCAAGAGAAACTGTATCCCCTCTTCCATTTACTGTAATAATAACTGCTTCATTGTTCTCACGACATTGTCTAGAAATCTCATTATAATGATTACGTAAATCCGCTGATGGTCTGATAACTTCCTGTTGTGCTAACATAATTATCACCTCCATTTCATATAGACATATTATATCATTTTTTGTCTATATTTACAAATACTATTACTAATTATTTCTATTTTACCTTAGCTTTCTTTGCTTTCTTTTCAGGCAGTTCTTCATACATACCTTCCAATAATTCTTCAATCAAATCTGTATCATCAAATCTATCAAATACATACATCAATGTTTTTGAACCTTCGTAAGGGTAACGCAATTCTAATCCCTCAAGAAGTCTATCCGATGTTGGTGTTCTCTTTAAAAACAGTTCATTACCACAGATATCGCCTATCAATTTACCATTAAAGTACACAAGGTATCCACCCATCATAGCTCTTATAACAATATCACCAAATGGAGAAAAACTCTCACGTACATATTCATTAAATTCATTCACTATACTTACCTCCATAAACTATTTTTGCTGCTTTACAAGAGTCTTAATTTGAAGCTATATACTGCATTTGATCTTTTGTCACTTTTAATTCAAAACATTGTTTCATGTTTTCATCTGTAAGTTTTTTAAGTTCTATTTCCATCTATTATCTCCCCATATATTTAGCCTACTATTCATTCAATACCGAAATCAATTGATTCACTGAAAAATGTTTTGGATTCAAGTACACAATTCCACTTTCTATGATTTCAAATGCTTCATAATCAAATTCGATACCATCATCGTTTAGAAAACCGTCATCAATCCATTTTATATCCTTAAGAATATCAAAATATTCATCTATCAATTTCTTATTCAAAACTTCTGCCTCAAAACTTTTAACAGGGATGTATTTTATATTATATTCTTCCGTATCAGCTTTTAGTTTCGTCAGCAAATCCATTCGCACAAATGCAATACTTTCGTTTTCCAGAAAATATGCAACAATCTTATCTTTCGATAATGGTATAGAATCATCTATTTCCATATCAGAATCATAGTACAATGTTTCAATATCATCTAATCCCGCTCCAGCTAAATAGTAATTTCCTATTATAGCCTCCAACTTATAACATAAGGAGACTCTTTTTATTGACTTGTCTTTTTTTTCATTCAAATTAGTTATCTTCATTATTTCAATAGAATCTCCTTTTCAAGTTTTTCTGTTATTTTTATGATATCATACAACCACGTTTTGATTTAACCAAAAGAAAATCTGGTTTATGGAAAAGGTCATCCTGATCAGGGAACCTCTTTAATATCTCATCTGTAGGAATAGGTTCTATCATCTTTTCTATAATAAAACCATTTTCGCTCAGAGTATTTACAATGGTTGAGAACATTCGATGATATTTCTTTATACCTTCGATAAACCACTCAGATTCTCGCTCTCCTTCCTTCGCATAATTAGCGAGATTAACATAGAGTTTTTTGCCATTTTCATCCTTTGTCCAACGAGGGATTTCTCCACTATAAGTAGTATTGATAGGATTTTCCTGTGAAAAAATAAAGTACCCATCCCCATTTAGCTTGTCATGGATTTTTTTAACCACACCCTCAAAATCCTCCACATAATGAAGTGCAAGAGAACTTATTACTACATCAAACTTACCTTCCACCTTCTCAATATCCTCAATTGGAAGAAGCATATAGCTAATCGCCGAATGGGGGTTTTCCTTTCTAGCAACTCCAAGCATTTTCTCCGATATATCAATTCCAACAACCCTAGAAGCACCTTTATTTATAAACTCTACACAGTGCTCACCAAAGCCACATCCAAGATCTAATACACTTTTGCCCTTAAGATCAGGAAGCAATGAAAAAAGAGCTGGTATCTCAAAAAGATCATTTGCATTACCTTCCTTATCCCTTATAGTCTTATACCCCTCAAAAAAAATCTCGTTATCAAAAATATTCTGTTTAGCCATTTTTTGCAACCTCCTTTGTAGTATTAAGCATATAACTTTTCACCGTCAAATAACAGGACACAAAGTGGGCAAATGCCCTGTTTTAGCCATGGTACACGTATGCCCCATAGTTTTATACATTCGATTCTTTCAATATAGCCAAGTCAGATTTCTCATATCTATCCTCCCTAACGAATATCAATTTATCGTGCAAAATCAATCATTAATCG
>Ga0247609_10000143_pt1 | contig 100788 bp, 82 predicted proteins | sample 172DNAGHGlowgp2_FD_193487 | JGI IMG/M metagenome (GOLD analysis project Ga0247609, IMG submission 193487) | Sheep rumen microbial communities from Palmerston North, Manawatu-Wanganui, New Zealand - 1728 DNA GHGlow gp2 | ecosystem: Host-associated > Mammals > Digestive system > Stomach > Rumen ...
TTACTCACCCGTGCGCCGGTCGCCGACAAAGAAAGCAAGCTTTCTTCTCGCTGCCCCTCGACTTGCATGTGTTAAGCCTGTAGCTAGCGTTCATCCTGAGCCAGGATCAAACTCTACATTGTAAATTCTATGTCTTCAACAGAAAATTTACACCCTGCGTCGTCGCTCGGCAATGCTCAAGCTGGCTTGGCATTGCGCCCGCTCCTGGCAGAGTTGTATAATCTCCGTTATTTTCTCTGTCTCAGAACGCTCATCCGGTAGTATCGGTAGAAATTGAAACGGTTTCTATTTTTACCCGGAAGACCGAAGTCTTCCGCTTCTTGTACTACTTTCTTCTCTGTTTATGTAAGTCTTTCAAAGATCGCTTATCTTAATTGCTACTCGCATTTTGCGCGAAAGCGGATGCAAAGGTACGAAGATTTTTCAAACCACCAAAACTTTTCGGCAATTTTTTTTGTTTTTCCCTTAAAAAAAGTTCTGGTGTTGACCTACATCAACACCAGAATCCTTTATACCTTTTATAATATTATAATAAGTTATTTGCTTTCTTCAGGAGCCTGTCCTATCAGTTCCATAAACTCGTCAAGTTTCGGCGTAATGATAATCTGGGTACGACGATTACGCTGCTTACCCAGCTCGGTGGTATTGGGCTGCAAGGGGTTATACTCGCCACGTCCACCTGCTGTGAGTCGTTTGGGGTCCACTCCATACTTTGTCTGCAGTTCCTGCACCACACTGGAGGCGCGCAGACAAGACAAGTCCCAATTGTTGCGGATATTCTCACGCTTGATGGGTACATCATCGGTATTGCCTTCTATGAGAACATCATAATCCTTATAGTCCTTAATAATCTTAGCAATCTTCGACAACGTCTCTGCGGCACGGTCGTTGATTTCATAGGAGCCGCTCTTATAGAGCATGTTATCAGCCAACGAGATATAGACCACACCCTTCAGGACCTGCACATCGACCTCTTTCAACTCTTCCTTCGAGAGTGAACGGGTAAGATTGTTTGTAAGAACCATGTTGAGCGAGTCGCTCTTCGATTTAACATCAACGAGATGACGTATATAACGGTTCGACTCGTTTATCTGGTCAACAAGCTTCTCGATGCTCACATTATTCTGGCTAGAGTTTGCGAGGCTCTTATCCAATGACTTCTGCAACATGCTATTCGTCTTAGTCATGCTCTTGAGCTGCTGCTCCAGACTGGTAACACGGGCATTAGCAGCGGCCAACTGTTCTTTGGTATCCTGATAATTGGCCGATAAAGTCTTGCTTTCCTCCTGGCATGCCAACAATTCCTTCTTTGACACGCAACTGGTAAACAGCAGCGCTGCCCCCAGCGAAATCAATATTACACTTTTCTTCATAATCATAAATTCGTTAAGTGACACTATTTTATTTGCAAAGTTAAATAAAAGATGCGTATTTTGACCTAAAGTTGGAGCGTTTTAGATATTTTTAAGTATCTTTGGCATCAAAAATCATCATAAAGCAATAAAAAGTGAGTATCTTTGCAGTCAAATTAGATATAATATTTAAGGTATAAAGACATGATACTCTTCTTCAAGACCCCACAAAAGAGTGTGATAGCCACCCAAACTGACCATCAGCTCAAAGAAAACGAAATCAAAGAATTATGTTGGCTTTACGGTGAGGCAACCCTTCTATCGGACGAAGCGCTGACGGGTTATTTCATTGGTCCCCGACGCGAGATGGTAACTCCATGGTCAACGAATGCCGTAGAGATAACGCAGAACATGGGTTTACAGGGAATTATCCGTATTGAGGAATTCTTCCCAGTAGAAACAAAGGATGCCGAGTATGACGAGATGTTGCAACGCATGTACGACGGCATCGGTCAAGACATCTTCACAGTCAACATCGAGCCAGAGCCCATTAAATTTATAGAGGATCTGGAAGCGTATAATGAGCAAGAAGGTCTTGCCTTGAGTCCTGAGGAGATTGATTACCTGCATGGAATAGAGAAGCAGAATGGGCGTCCGTTGACAGATTCAGAAATCTTCGGTTTCGCACAGATTAACTCTGAGCACTGCCGCCACAAGATCTTCGGCGGTACCTTCATCATTGACGGGAAAGAAATGGAGAGTTCACTCTTTGCAATGATTAAGAAGACGACCCAGGAGAACCCGAACAAGATACTTTCTGCCTACAAAGATAACGTTGCCTTTGCACAGGGACCTGTTGTTGAGCAGTTTGCTCCAAAGGACCAAAGCACTTCGGACTACTTTATCATCAAAGATATAGAAAGCGTCATCTCGCTGAAGGCAGAAACCCATAACTTCCCCACAACGGTAGAGCCGTTCAACGGTGCTGCCACAGGTACGGGCGGTGAGATTCGTGACCGCATGGGTGGCGGTGTAGGTTCATGGCCTATTGCCGGTACTGCGGTGTATATGACAGCCTACCCCCGTCTTCACGATGACGCAGGCGTGACTCGTGACTGGGAGAACATCATGCCGGTGCGCCAGTGGTTGTATCAGACACCACAGCAGATTCTGACCAAAGCGTCCAATGGTGCTTCCGACTTTGGCAATAAGTTTGGGCAACCGCTGATTTGCGGTTCTGTGCTAACCTTTGAGCATCAGGAAGGCAAAGAGAAATACGCTTACGACAAGGTGATTATGCTTGCTGGTGGCGTAGGCTATGGAACCAAGCGCGACTGTCTTAAGAAAGAGCCTCAAAAAGGCAACAAGATCGTTGTTGTAGGAGGCGACAACTACCGTATTGGTCTGGGCGGTGGTTCTGTCTCGTCTGTAGACACAGGCCGCTACTCGAACGGCATCGAGCTGAATGCCGTTCAGCGTGCTAACCCCGAGATGCAAAAACGCGCATACAACTTAGTACGCGCCCTCTGTGAAGAAGATGTCAACCCTGTCGTTTCCATTCACGACCACGGTTCGGCAGGACATTTGAATTGTCTGTCAGAACTAGTAGAGGACTGTGGTGGCGAGATAGACATGACGAAACTGCCTATCGGTGACAAGACCTTGAGTTCAAAGGAGATTATTGCCAACGAGAGTCAGGAACGCATGGGAATGCTCATTGATGAGAAATACATTGAGCATGTTCGTAAGATTGCAGAGCGCGAGCGTGCCCCGTTATATGTTGTCGGCGAAACTACTGGTGATGCCCATTTCTCTTTCAAACAAGGTGACGGCAAAAAGCCATTCGATCTTGATGTTGCGCAGATGTTCGGACATTCGCCGAAGACCATTATGCGCGACAATACCGTGGAGCGCCACTATGAGAATGTAACCTACACGCAAGATAAGATTGAGGAGTATCTTGAGCGCGTGCTCCAACTGGAGGCAGTGGCATGCAAAGACTGGTTAACGAATAAGGTAGACCGCTCTGTAACAGGAAAGATAGCACATCAGCAGTGTCAAGGTGAGATACAGTTGCCTCTCAGCGACTGTGGTGTCGTTGCCCTGGACTATCGTGGAAAGAAGGGTATTGCAACAGCCCTCGGACATGCTCCCCAGGCAGGTCTTGCCAGTCCTGCTGCAGGTTCTGTACTTTCTGTTGCCGAGGCACTGACCAACATTGTCTGGGCACCTTTGGCAGAGGGCATGGACTCGCTGAGTCTTTCAGCTAACTGGATGTGGCCTTGCCGTTCTCAGGAGGGAGAGGATGCCCGCCTTTATGCCGGTGTGAAGGCTTTAAGCGACTTCTGTTGCGATTTGCACATCAACGTTCCTACAGGTAAAGACTCGTTATCACTGAGTCAGCAGTATCCCAATGGTGAGAAGATTATCTCTCCGGGAACCGTCATCGTATCAGCTGGCGGTGAGGTATCAGACATCCGCAAGGTGGTAAGTCCTGTCATCAGAAATGATAAGCACTGCTCGCTATACCATATCGACTTCAGTTTCGATGAGCAACGCCTCGGCGGCTCCGCCTTTGCTCAGAGTCTTGGCAAGATAGGCGATGATGTGCCGACGGTAAAGAATGCCGAGTATTTTGCTGATGCCTTTATGGCTGTGCAGGAGCTGATAAACCGCGGTTGGATTCTTGCTGGTCATGACATATCAGCCGGCGGACTTATCACTACGCTGCTTGAGATGTGCTTTGCCAATACCAAGGGAGGTTTGCACATCAACCTACACGACATTTGTAAAGATGGTGACATTGTAAAGACACTCTTTGCAGAAAACCCTGGTGTTGTCATAGAAGTCAGTGACGAACACAAGCAGGAGTTTGCTGAGTTCATGACGGAACAGGGCGTTGGCTTTGCCAAGATTGGTTATCCTGTAGAGGATGCGCGCACGCTTGTAGTAAAGGCTGGCGATGTAGAGAAAACCTTCGACATTGATGCGCTGCGTGATGTATGGTATAAGACCTCTTATCTGCTTGACTGCAAACAAAGCTTTAACGGCAAGGCCAAAGAGCGCTTTGAGAACTACAAACAGCAACCCATCGAGATGAAGTTTAATAAAGACTTCACTGGCAAGCTCGCCCAATATGGTATTTCTGCAGACAGAAGAACGCGCACAGGTATCAAGGCAGCTATCATCCGTGAGAAAGGCACCAATGGTGAGCGTGAGATGGCATACTGTCTCTATCTGGCAGGATTCGATGTAAAAGATGTCATGATGACCGACCTCATCAGCGGTCGCGAAACCCTCGAGGATATCAACATGATAGTTTTCTGTGGTGGTTTCTCAAACTCAGACGTCCTTGGTTCTGCGAAGGGATGGGCTGGTGCCTTCCTCTTCAATCCGAAGGCAAAGGAAGCACTCGACAAGTTCTATGCCCGTAAAGATACACTCTCGCTGGGAATCTGTAACGGATGCCAACTGATGGTAGAACTCGGTCTTACGGGTGTCAAGGGTGTTAGAATGCTGCATAACGACTCTCACAAATTCGAGAGTGAGTTCATCAGCCTCAGTATTCCTCAAAACAACAGCGTGATGTTCGGTAGTCTGAGCGGTAACAAGCTGGGACTCTGGGTAGCACACGGAGAGGGAAAGTTCTCATTGGAAAATGCAGAGAGCGACTATAACGTCATTGCAAAATATAATTACCACGGCTATCCTGCTAATCCTAACGGTTCAGACTACGACATCGCTGGTATCTGCTCAGAAGACGGACGGCATCTGTGCATGATGCCCCACTTGGAGCGTGCTGTCTTCCCTTGGCAGAATGCCTGGTATCCTGCTAATCGCCGGAAGGACGAAGTCACCCCATGGATTGAAGCTTTTGTCAATGCCCGTAAATGGATTGAGCAGAAATGAACATCCTTTGGGAATCGTTTAAGACGTTCTTCAAGATTGGACTATTCACCCTCGGTGGCGGATATGCCATGATACCTTTGATAGAAGAAGAGGTCGTCAACAAAAAACAGTGGGTGGCAAAGGACGAGATGGTCGACCTGATAGCCATTGCGCAGAGTTGTCCTGGAGTTTTTGCCATCAACATAGCAATCTTCATTGGCTATAAATTGAGGAAGACGAAGGGAGCTATTGTTACGACACTGGGCACCGCCCTACCCTCTTTTCTCATCATCCTGCTGATTGCCATGTTCTTTCATCAGTTCAAGGAGAACAAACTGGTGGCAGCCATGTTTCGTGGCATCCGACCTGCCGTGGTGGCGCTGATTGCTGTCCCTACGTTTAACCTGGCTAAGCGCGCCCAGCTGAACAAGTTCACACTGTGGATTCCGGTTTTGTCGGCACTCGCCATCTGGCTACTGGGGGTATCACCAATCTGGATCATCATAGCCGCAGCTGTTGGCGGACTCCTCTACGGCCAGCTGTCTGCCCACAATAACACAGAGATGCAAAGCGAGTAGTTTATGATATACCTGCAATTGTTTTGGACATTTTTTAAGATTGGTCTCTTTGGATTTGGCGGAGGCTACGGTATGCTGTCACTCATTCAGCATGAGACAGTAGAACGGTGGCACTGGCTGTCAAGCAGCGACTTCACTGACATTGTCGCTATCTCGCAGATGACACCAGGTCCCATCGGCATCAACTCTGCTACCTACTGTGGCTATACAGCCTTAACCAATGCCGGTTACTCTATGCCGATGGCTATCCTCGGCAGTGTTACTTCGACCTTTGCATTGGTACTGCCCTCGCTGATACTGATGATTCTGATTAGCAAGATGTTTATGCGTTATATGCATAACCGCAACATTGAGAGCATGTTTCTGGGACTTCGCCCTGCCGTAGTGGGGTTGCTCGCTGCAGCTGCGCTGTTGTTGATGACACCTGACAACTTCTCAACACCCCATGAGAACCCATGGCAGTTCGGCATCAGTTGTTTTCTGTTTGCGGCAGCCTTCGTGGGGGTGTTCTTTTTGAAAATCAACCCCATCCGCATGATTTGCTACTGTGCAATAGCTGGTTTGCTGTTACTATACTAAAAAGCGTGCTTCCCTGGTGGAAGCACGCTTTAGTTATCATATTCCCAAACAATGATTACTTGTTCTTTTTGTAATAAGCCACGCCACGCTTGACATTTTCCTTGATGGCCTCGGAGGTGAATGTAGCACCTGTCACTGCATCGACATCAGCAACCGTACCTTTTTTGACATTCATATTTTCATACTTGGGTAGCATATCCTTTTTCACCTTAGCGACATACTTCGGACCTTCTTGGCTTTTCAGCGGAACGACCTTCACAATCTTGTTCTTCTTGATATGCACTTCTACGGGAGTCGCCCCATTATAGCCCTCAACATCCTGAGCCAGCGTGGTGGTGTTTACAATGTACGTCCCGTCTTTCTCTTTCTTCATCACCTGTGCTTCTGCACTGGTAAAAGCTACCATGAGTAGCAATGTCATAATTGTCTGTTTCATATCTTCGTATATGTGGTTATAGTCGAAATTGTCGTGCAAAGGTATGCATTTTCTGTGACTTATTCCATAGAATTTGCAATTATTTGCAAATATTCTTTTTCCGTAATACGCCGTCCGCGAAGCGTTCTTGTACGTGGCCATGTGGCATAGCGTTCATCATGACTTACGACAAAACGACAATCGGCAATCATCGGTGAGGACTGTGCCTGACGGGCGATATAGTTGCGATAGTCAGGATTGACAACGGAGAGGAAGTAATGGTTGTCACTGCTTTTAAGCAAGACGAGCAGGTACTGCGCAGAGGACTTTTGATTTCTAGCCCTAAGGTGGTCAGTGCGGCTGCTAACGGTGATATGCCATCCGCCTGCGTTGTTCAAGCGCTCAGCCAATTCGCGGAACAACCGGCCATGAGGCGAAGTATCCTTGGCACCCACAAAAGCAATATAATAGTGTATCATCTCGTGAAGTAACGTCTGTTGGTAGTCGCGTTCCTCCATGTCATAATATTCGCTGACCTTGATAGTATAGCCCGTTGTCGTATATCCACGAAACAGTCCCTTCCGCAGACGGCGACAAGAGAATTGCCCCAGCTGCGTGCGCGACCGGCTCACCAGTAGTCTTGGTTCGGGCAATTTTTCTTGAAAATAGCGGATATTAAAGTCGTGAAACCACGCCCGCAGTAAACTCACCGTCAGTTCCATTGCGCCTGCAAAGGTACGAAAATTTTTTGATTAGTGACAAAAAAACTGTGATTTCGTCTTTAGTATAAAATATAATAAGGTATATGAAAAGGCTTTCTCTTCTTTTGGCAACTATCGTTGCTGCGCTTTGTGTGTCAGCACAACGCGAAGTCTACATCTCGACATCATTCCACGAGCCTGCCACTGACGGGCTGCGCTTCATCTACAGCTATGACGGCTGGCACTGGGACAGCATCCCTGGCACGTGGCTCAAGCCCGAAGTAGGGAAACAGCGCGTGATGCGTGACCCCAGCATCATCCGCACTCCCGACGGTACTTTCCATCTGGTGTGGACATCCTCATGGCGTGGTGACCGCGGCTTCGGTTATGCCTCATCCAAGGATTTGAAGCACTGGTCGCAACAACGGTTCATTGAGGTGATGACGGACACGACAACCGTCAACGTATGGGCGCCCGAGCTATTCTGGGACGATGTCAAGCAACAGGCCGTCATCATCTGGGCATCGTGTATTCCTGGAAAGTTCCCCGACGGACAGGAGGAGCACAAGAACAACCACCGGCTGTACTATACCACAACAAAAGACTTCAAGACATTCACCCCTTCGAAGCTCATGATTGACCCAGGGTTCTCGTGCATTGATGCTACACTGGTCAAACGCGGCAAGAACGACTATGTCATGGTTTTGAAGGATAACACCCGTCCTGAGCGCGACATCAAGGTGGCATATGCAAAATCACCTTACGGTCCGTGGTCGAAGGCCTCCGAGCCATTTACCGGCAAGATGATGGAAGGTCCCACAACCTGTAAGGTGGACGGTGGTTGGCTTATCTACTATGACCGCTACCGCTTGAAAGACTTCGGTGCTCACTTCACTAAGGACTTTGTGAAGTTTGAAGACGTGTCAAAACAGGTCAAGGTTCCTGTATTACATAAGCACGGCACCATCTTCAAGGCCGACGAGCGCATAGTCTATAAACTGTTACATGCTAACGACCGCATTCATTACACGGGCACTACGCTCAGCAATCCTGAGCGTCATGACGGCGGACTGAGCCCTGTTGTCGGGGTTCATAACATCCAGATTATGCGAGCCAACCGTGAACATCCCGCCAAGGCCAACAATGACGGATGGACCTACAATCACCAGCCTATGATGGCTTATTGGAACGGGCAGTTCTATGTACACTTTCTCTGTGACCCCAGCGACGAGCATATTCCGCCTTCGCGTACCATGTTGCAAACCTCCAAGGACGGTTATACATGGACTGAGCCGCAGGTGCTTTTCCCCGAATTACAAGTTCCAGAAGGCTTCCAGAAACCTGGCCGCACGGAAAAGGCTCACAACCTTATTGCCATCATGCACCAGCGCGTCGGCTGGTACGTCTCCAAGAGCGGACAGCTGTATGCCATCGGAAACTACGGCGTGGCTTTCGACCGTAAAGATGACCCCAATGACGGTAACGGCATCGGGCGTGTCATCCGTGAGGTAAAGAAAGACGGTACATTCGGCCCCATCTACTTCATCTACCTGAACCATACCTACAAGGCTTACAAGACTGCCTTCCCTTATTATACCAAGGCCGACAAGAACACGAAGAAAACCTGCGAAGAGATTCTTGCCAACCCGCGTTACCGCATGCAGTGGGTAGAAGAAGCCGACCGCAACGACCCACTCATTCCGCTTCATAAGGAATACAAGGCTTATTGCGACTATACGTTGCCCGACGGGCGAATTGCCAGTCTGTGGAAGCATGCCTTAACCAGCATCAGCGATGACGGAGGCAACACGTGGGCACAGCCTGTGGAGCGTGCCAAAGGCTTCGTCAACAGCAATGCCAAGATATGGGGACAGCGTCTCACCGACGGCACCTACGCTACCATCTATAATCCCTCGGAGTACCGCTGGCCGCTGGGCATCAGCCTCTCAGCCGACGGACTGAACTATACCACGCTGAACCTCGTTCAAGGTGAAGTGCCGCCTATGCGCTATGGCGGCAACTACAAAAGCTACGGTCCGCAGTATGTACGCGGCATCCAAGAGGGTAACGGCATTCCGAAGGATTCTGACCTGTGGGTGACATACTCCATGAATAAGGAAGACATGTGGGTGGCTCATATCCCTGTTCCTGTACAGACGGAAGCCCACAGCCATGCTCGTGGCTCGGAAATCATGGATGCAGGAACGCTCAGCCGACTCACCATGTGGAACATCTACTCGCCACAGTATGCCCCCGTCAGCATTGATGAAGGTCTTTGGCTGACACTGCGTGACAGCGACCCTTTCGACTATGCCCGCGTAGAGCGAAAGATTCCGGCTACCCGCGAACTGGAAGTGGAGTTCGACCTGAAAGCCATGCAGAATGACCACGGACTGCTGCAGATTGAATTCCTCGATGCCCACGGTACAGCCTGCTCGCGCATAGAACTGACAAGCGAGGGTGTGATGCGCTGCAAGGGGGGAGCCCGATACGGGGGACTAGGAAAATACAAGGCTGGCGAGGTGTACCGGCTGCGCTGCGTCCTCAGTGTTGCAAAGCGCATGATAGAGGTCTATCGCGGAGATGGAAAGCTGGGACAGCGTATGTTCTTTGCTCCTGTCGAGTCTATCGAGCGCATCATGTTCCGTACGGGCAGCCGACGGACCTTCCCCGACATTGACACGCCCGCCGATTGGGACGGCGTACTTGAGAATGCTGGCGAGCGGGTGCCAGAGGCAGCCTTTGCCATCACCGGCTTCCGCACTCGCTCTTTAGACGACAATGCTCCTGCCGTACTTAGCTACAATGACTATAAGCACTACGTGGATTACTTCAACACGATGGAGCCTGAGGGCATTCGTCAGGCTATTCCCAATGAAAAGGCGTGGCAGTGGATGACGGAGAACGTGCCGCTCTTCGACTGTTCCAACAAAGACTTCGAACAGTTATGGTACTTCCGCTGGTGGACACTGCGCAAGCATATCAAGTTGACACCTGTCGGCTATGCCATGACGGAATTCCTGGTGAACCGCTCTTATGCCGACCAGTACAACCTCATCGCCTCGGGCGTAGGTCACCACATACTGGAGAGTCGCTGGTTGCGAAATCCAACCTACCTCGACCAGATTATGAACACCTGGTATAAAGGTAATGACGGGCAACCGATGAAGAAGATTGCCAACTACTCGTCGTGGATGCCCTACGCGCTGTGGAACCGCTATTTAGCTGATGGACGCAAGGATTGGATTGTCTCTATGCTACCCTCGCTGGAGTGGGAGTATGACCACTGGGAGAAGACACACCTCCGCCAGGTGCAGGGCCACCAGCTCTACTGGCAGGCAGACGTGCAAGATGCGATGGAAGAGACCATCAGCGGAGGACGCAAGAAGAAATACCTGCGCCCCTCCATCAATAGTTATATGTACGGCAATGCCATAGCCATAGGTCACATTGCCGAACTTGGCGGAGAAACCACCAAGAGCAAGACGTACTTCGACAAAGCTGCCCAGCTGCGGGAGGCTGTCCATCAGGTTCTGTGGAACGAACGCCACCAGTTCTTCGAAACCCATCGCGTGGACTCTTCTGCCAATGTCCGTGAGGCCATCGGCTTCATGCCTTGGTACACGAAGCTGGCAAAGGACGATGCCAAGTACAGCACTGCCTGGCTGCAGGCTGCTGATCCGAAGGGATTCTCGGCACCTTACGGTCAGACTACGGCGGAGCGCCGCCATCCAGAGTTCCGTACTCATGGTGTCGGAAAGTGCGAATGGGATGGTGCCGTGTGGCCTTTTGCCACCTCGCAGACACTCACCGCTATGGTTAACTTTGCCAACGAATACAACAGCCGTCATGCCGCTGCTTCCCTACCCCTCGACTCCTTGTTCTACGCCGAGATGGAGAAGTACATGCAGAGCCAACACATGCGCGGCAAGCCCTATATCGGCGAGTACCTTGACGAGACTACGGGTTACTGGCTGAAAGGCGATCAGGAGCGGTCGCGCTACTACAACCACTCCACCTTCAACGACCTTGTCATCACCGGTCTTTGCGGACTGCACCCCCGCAGTGACAACACCATCGAGGTCAATCCGCTGTTGCCACAGGACAAGTGGCAGTACTTCTGCTTAGACAACGTGCTGTATCACGGTCATCAGCTGACTATCGTGTGGGACCGTGACGGCTCGCGCTACCATCAGGGCAAGGGGCTGCGCGTTTATGTGGACGGACAGCTGAAAGGACACCGCAACGACATCGGGCGACTGCTGATAAGCGAATAAGGAGAATCGTTAAGCCATTCCCCATCCGTCCGAAATACGTCGGACAAGGAGTCCGAAGCCTTCAGACGAGGAGTAAAAGGCCTTCGGACTGACAGAGAGACCCCAAAGTAACAGATTAATGCTACGACTATGAAGCGACTTTCGACTATGATAACGTGTCTGCTGGCGGTGATAACCCTGGCAGCACACAACCACGACGACTTCCAGAAAGCCAGATGGATAGGACACATGACACAACGGGAAGCAAACATCCCGCAAGGGCGAAACTTCACGGGTGCCAAGCTGAAGGAACCCGCCGTCAAGGCTGCATGGGCTGCGGTGGACACAATGACGCAGAAGAGCATCTACCTGCGACGGGAGGTCACGCTGAAAGGAGAGGTCAAACAGGCTACTGTCTACATCTGTGGCTTGGGGTTCTACGAGCTGACACTGAACGGCAGGAAGGTCGGTGATGCCGAGTTTGCTCCCCACTGGAGTGACTATGACAAGAGTGTGTTCTACAACACCTACGATGTCACCTCCATGTTTACTTGTGCGGACAGGGGAACTGTCCGCCGCGCGGACATCCTTGTGTTGCTGGGCAACGGATTCTACAACGAACAGGGCAAGCGCTATGCGAAGATGAAAGTGTCATTCGGTCCGCCCACGCTGCTGTTCCGACTGCATATAGTTTATAAGAACGGACACGAGGAAGACGTTGTAAGTGACAACCGGTGGCAGTGGGCACTGTCGCCCATCACCTTCAACAGCATCTATGGCGGTGAGGACTATGATGCCAGATTGGAAATGAACCGTGAGCAGTTAAAGGCGAAAGCTGTGTGGAAGCAGGCAGTTATACAAGAAGCACCGCGCGGCGTGCTGCGCAAACAGATAGCCGAACCCGTGAAGATTATGGAGCGCTATGGAGTCAAGGACACTATACGCAAAGACACTGTCCTTGTGTTCGACATGGGACAGAACCTCAGCGGCTTCCCCGAAATTACCGTCGAGGGCAAGCGCGGCAGCCGACTGAAACTGACTCCTGGTGAGACGCTGACAAAGGAAGGCCTTGTCAATCAAAAGCAAACGGGTCGCCCGCATTATTATACTTATACGCTAAAAGGTGCTGACGCATCGCGAACCTCCGAAGTTTGGCACCCGCGCTTCTCCTACTATGGCTACCGCTACCTGCAAGTAGAGGGTGACATTAATGTGCTGAAGGATGTGAAATCGTGTTTCGTTTATAATTCGGCACAGAAAACGGGAACGTTCGAGTGCAGCAATCCACTGTTCAACGACGCCTACCGACTCATTGACCGTGCCATTCGTTCCAATTGGCAGAGTGTCTGGACGGACTGTCCGCACCGCGAGAAGCTGGGGTGGCTGGAGCAGGACTGGCTGAACGGCGAGGGCTTGGTGAGCAACTACGACTGCCGCACCATGATAGAACAGACGATGCAGCAGATAGCTGACGCACAGTTTCCTAACGGTGCACTTCCCGAGATAGCTCCCAACCTCTGTGTCTTCGAAGGCTCATGGGCTCCCCCCTTCCTCGAGTCGCCGGAATGGGGCGGTGCTTTCATTGCCCTGCCCTTCCTGTATAAAACGTATTATGGCGACAATTCTCTCGTTGACCGCTATAAGGCGCAAATGAAGCGCTACGTGGATTACCTTCATTCGCAGGACTCATGCTACATCCTCCGGCAGGGGCTGGGTGACTGGTACGACTTCGGACCCGGGCGTGCCGGATTTGCCCAAAACACGCCGATGCCGCTGGTGTCAACGGCACATTACTACTGGTGGAACCACCTGATGGGAGAGCCGCGTGCCGACAGCATCCGTTCGGCCTTCATCCGCGAGTTCTACCATCCCGACACGCACCAGTTCGGTACGGGTAGCCAGTGTGCCAACGCCATTGCCTTGGAGATGGGGTTAGTTCCTGATGGTGACCGCGAGGCTGTACTGCAAAATCTCATCAACGACATCCACCAACACGGCGACCGCCTGACAACGGGTGATGTCGGCAACCGCTACCTCTTCAATGCCTTGATACACAACGGACAGCAAGCGTTACTCTACCAGATGCTCAACCACTACGACGTGCCGGGCTACGGCTATCAGATAAAGCTCGGACATACCACGCTGACGGAGCAGTGGAACCCCGAGCACGGCGCCTCAATGAACCACTTCATGATGGGACACGTGAACAACCTGCTGGTGCCTTACTTCCTCGGCATCCAGCGCAAGGGTGACAGCATCACCATTGCCCCCCACCCAGTTGGTGACCTCACTTGGTGTCGCGGCTCATTGGAGAGTGCGCAGGGAGAAGTCAAGGTTTCGTGGCACACTGACTATACAAAAGGAAACAACGCCAAGAGTTTCACCCTTGACGTTGATATTCCTGAAGGTGGCTCAGCACAAGTCGTGCTGCCTTTCTCCGGTCAGTGTCAGAACATCGGCTCTGGCCACCACACCCTTCATGATGCTAATTCGAAGTAGCAGAAAGCATGCGGGAAAGCCATGCGACGGACAGGCTTACTGATTCTCGGCATCAATAGCCTTAATCTTCTCGCGTACCAGCTTAACCTCGTCTTTTAGTTTCTGTACCTTGCGGTTCATCTCGTCAATGAGCGAGCTGCCCTTCTTCGACGAGGCATTCAGGAAACCGAGGTTATTCTCGTAGGTCTGCACCTCCTGCTTCAACTGCTCGTACTGACGCATCAGACGTGCACGCTCGTTGTCCAGTGCACTCTCGCCACGTTCAGCCACCTGCCGCAGGTTGTCCTTGAACTTCGACAGACGGCGCTTGGCAACGCTGATATTCAATTCCTTGTACAGCTTGTCCAGCACGGCATGATACTCCTCATAAAGCTTATCCTTCTCCTTAAAGGGTACGTGACCTACCTGCTGATACTCCTCTACCAGCTGCTGCACACGCTGCTGCAAGTTGTCGCCAGCCTCCTCAGCAGCGGCTTTCAGCTGTTCGATGATGCTACGTTTCTTCTCCAGGTTCTCGCGCTCGTCACTGCGTGTATTCGCTCCTGCGGCATTACGCGCCACGAAGAATTTGTTGCAAGCGCCCAGGAACTCCTCCCATAGCTGGTCTCCCAATTTCTTAGGTACCATGCCAATGGTCTTCCACTCCCGCTGCAGGTTGATGAGTTTATCGCTTGTCGACTTCCAGTCGGTAGAGTCTTGCAGTTCTTTAGCCTTTTCTATCAGGGCACGCTTCTTGTCGGCATTCTCCTTAAATTGTTCCTTCAACGTGCGGAAATACTGCGCTTTACGACCGAAGAAGTCGTCACAGGCAGCACGGAAACGCTCAAAGATTTTAACATTCATCTTCTGCGGAGCAAACCCTATGGTCTTCCACTCCGTCTGCAAGTCGATAATCTGCTTGGTATGCCGCTCCCAGTCGCCTGAGCCTTTGTTCTCCTCGGCACAGATAGCCTCAGCCCTTTCACAGAGTTCCGTCTTGCGTGCAAGGTTGTCTTCCTCCTTGGCACGCAGGTCTTCGAAGTGCTGCTGATGACGCTTGTTAATAACCGTAGAAGCAGCCTTGAAGCGCTGCCATATCTCTTCGCGCAGTTCACGCGCTACGGGTCCTATCTCGCGGTATTCCTGATGTAGTTTCTGCAACTGGTGGAAGGCGCTGATGACATCGGGCTCATCAGCCAACTTCTCAGCGGCCTCACAAAGACGTGTCTTGGCTTCAAGGTTTTTCTTGAAGTCATACTCACGAGCCTCGCTATTCAGTTTCAGCAGGTCATAGAACTGCTCGACATAGAGCTGGTAGTTACGCCACAACTCGTTAGCCTTCTCAGCAGGGACGTTCTTTATTTCACGCCACTCGTCCTGCAGCGCTTTGAATTCTTTATATGACTTGTTGGCCTCCTCGGGTGAGGTAACCATCGTCTTTATCTTTTCGATGATAGCGAGTTTACGCTCCAGGTTCTGCTGTTTCTCCTGCTCCAGAAGGCGCATCTGCTGCTGACGCTTTTCTTTGATAACGCCCATTTCGGCCTTGAAAGCCTCCTCGTCAGGGTCTGCCGTAATCTGATATTGCTCGGGGTCACCGCCACCGTCAATATATGCTTTCAACTGTGCCTCCCGCTCGGCAACATGCAACTTGTAGAAGACGGTCTTCAGGTAGTCGACCTCCTCCTTCTGTGGTGCCTCGCTGCCGTGCGCTATTTCACGCACACGCTCCAGCACGTCTTTCTTCGTTTCATACTGCTTGCGCTCTGTGGCTGTTTCCTGTACATTCTGCTCTTCCTGAAGAGCATTTTCTTGAGAGTCCATCATCTAAAAAATACTTTAGTTCATGTTTGAGATTAGTTCGCATAAATACATTATGGGCTTCAAAATTAGTAAATAATTCTGAAACTACCTAATTTTTTGGCAAAAAAATGAACTAAATGAGTCGTTTGTGTCGGAAAAAGACCCAAGAAAGCACCGAAATGATGATGCTGAGCACGATAGCGACAATAAATCCTACAGGATTATTCTCCATACCATTGACAAGGTTCATGCCGAAGAACGAAGCTACCAACGTGGGCAACATGAGGATGATGGTGACGCTGGTGAGCGTACGCATGATGGTATTCATGTTGTTGTTGATGATTGACTGGTAGGTATCCATTGTCGACTCAAGGATGTTGGAATAGATGCTGGTGGTCTCGCGGGCCTGGGTCATCTCGATATTGACATCTTCGATGAGGTCAGCATCCAGTTCGTCTATCTGTAGTTTGAACTTCAACTTCGAGAGCAGCGTCTCGTTACCTCTGATGGAAGTGTTGAAGTAAGTCAGTGAGTCCTGCAGACGGCTGAGCCCTATCAGGCTTTCATTGTTTACTTCACGGTCCAGGTTACGCTTGGCTTTGTCTATCAGCATTGAAATCTGCTTCAGGCGTTTCAGATACCAGACAGCAGAGGAGAGGAACAGGCGGAAAATCATGTCCACATAGTCGGTAAAACCCTCGCCGCGCTTCTGCTGATAGCTGACGAAGTCTATCATCATGTTCGTCTCGTAGTAGCAGACGGTAATTGTCACATCGCGCTTATGGATGATACCAAGCGGGACGGTAGTATAAGGAGTACGTGAACGCACCTCCTTTACATAAGGTATGCGCAGGATGATGAGCATCCAGCCGTCGTCATACTCATAACGGGCACGCTCATCGGTATCGCTGATGTCGGAGAGAAAGTAATCAGGAATATCGAACTGTTCTTCCAGAATCTGCCGATCTTCCTCTGTGGGACACGTCATTTGTATCCAGCAATTGGGCTGCCACTCCTGAAGTTGGCTCAAGCCCCCTTGGGTGTTCCAGTAAGTCTTCATTGTGCTAATCCTTTTTCTAATTGACAAACGGCAAGAGGATTAGCGGTTGTGCCTGCCGTTCCTCCAGCCTTACTTCTTAAAAGTTTCCGCCGGGTAATCGTCCATAATTTTTTACTTGTTTTGGTTTATTCGGCTGCAAAGGTACGAATAAGTGAGCAAAAAACCAAATATATTTTAGTTTTTTCGAACACGATACCTTCGTACGCAGCTCGATGGCATAAAAAAATGCAGATTTGCCAAACAAATCTGCATTTTGTCTTTTTTCATCACTTCGCGGGAATATCCTCGAGCGCCTTCTTCAGCAACTGCCAGAAAGGAGCAACAGTCTCGATGAGGGCACGCTCCGAGGTGGTATGAGGAGACTTCATGGTAGGACCAAAGGAGACAACATCCAGATGCGGATACTTACCCAATATGACTGAGCACTCCAGACCGGCGTGGTCCACCTGTATGATGGCATCCTGTCCGAACAGTTTCTTATAATGCTTCAGCAGCAAGTGCAGGATTTCCGATTCCGGATTGGGGTCCCAACCGCCATACGAGCCTGCCGTCTCTACTTTCATACCTGCCATGTTGAAGCAGCTCTCCAGCATCTTGACAACGTAATCTTTCATATCTTCGCGGCTGGAACGTGCCAGGATTTTGATGACAGCATGTCCGCCCTCGATGTCAATGATAGCCAGGTTCGACGATGTCTCCACGACATCAGGATAAGACGGAATCATACGTACTACGCCGTCATGACAGGCGTAGATGGCGTTGACGAGGTTGTCTTGTATCTCCACCGGAACCTGTTTGGCAGGCGTTGCCACCTGCTCCACGCTGAACTTGATATCGCTTTCTATACCCTTATACTGATTATTGAAGTCTTCCAGCCAGTCTTCAGCCAGTTCAGCCAGTGCGTCAATGTTCTCCTTGGGAAGTGTCAGCACTGCCTCTGCCTTATACGGAATGACATTGCGCACCTTTCCACCATGCCAACTCGTGAGGCGTGCCTCCAACTGCTCTATGGCTTCGCGTACAAAGCGCACCAGCAGTTTATTGGCATTGGCGCGTCCTTCGTGAATCTCCAGACCGCTATGTCCGCTGCGCAGTCCTTTCAAGGAAACCAGCACGGCAGCATCTTCTGGGTCGGTATCTACTTCCTGATAATCTAATGTAGCAGTAATGTCTATGCCACCAGCCGAACCAATGACAAACTTTCCCCAATGCTCGGAGTCGAGGTTCATCAGTATATCGCCCTGCAGTTCACCTTCAGGCAGGTCGTTAGCACCATACATTCCCGTCTCTTCATCGCGGGTGATAAGTGCATCTATTGGTCCGTGCTTCAGGGTCTTGTCTTCCATCACCGCCATAATGGCAGCTACGCCCAAGCCGTTGTCTGCACCCAGCGTGGTACCTTTCGCCTTTACCCAGCCGTTGTCTATCCATGGGCGTATTGGGTCTGTCTCGAAGTTATGTGTTGACTCGGTGTCACGTTCCGGAACCATATCCATGTGTGCCTGCAGGATAACACCTTTACGGTTCTCCATGCCTGGCGAAGCGGGTTTGCGCATCACGATGTTTCCCGCAGGATCCTTGAAGGTTTCAACACCTGCTTGTTTGCCGAAGTCGAGAAGGAACTGCTGTACTTTTTCCAGATGTCCGCTTGGGCGCGGTACTTGAGTGAGTGCATAGAAGTTTTTCCAGATGCACTGCGGATTTAGGTTTTGAATTTCGTTCATTGTAGTATCTCTTTTTTTAGGATTTATACTTTCACTTTTGTAAACGACAATGCCAGCCACGCATAGATACCGAGGGCTATGACCAGCATCGTCTGTATGGTATGTACGATAAGTACGAAGTAGAGTGCTTTCTCGTCGGCGACACCATAAAGTATCAGCATGGTTTTCACCGCGAAATGCCAGGGTCCTGCGCCGTTAGGAGTCGGTACGATGACGGCGATGCTTCCAACAATGAAGGTTACCAGCGCACATCCCAGTCCGAGGTCGGCGGTAAAGTCGAAGCAGAAGAAGGTCAGGTAGTAGTGCAGGAAGTAACTCAGCCAGATGCCCAGTGTGAAGCACGTAAAGAGTGGGATGTTGCGCACGTCCTTCAGTGAGATAACTCCTTGCCAGATACCCTTCAGTGTTGCCTTCACCTTATTATATATAGAGAGCTTGCGCAACAGGAAGTGCAACAGGATGAGGATGGCAACGACACAGACAGCCGCAACAAAGTAACCTGCCAAAGAGAATCGGCTCAGAATACTGTTGAGGTCAGTGCCCGTCTGACGGAAAAAGGTGCCAAAGGTGCTCATCTCCAACAGCAGCACACAGGCAGTAATACCCATGACCAACAGCGAATCGATGGCGCGTTCGGTAACTACGGTGCCCAGTGCTTTGGAGAATGCAACACCGTCATAGCGCTTCAAAACCCCGCACCGCGTAAACTCTCCAACTCTTGGAATTACCAGCGAAGCAGCATATGAGAGGAAGATGCTATGCACGCTGACCGACAAGCGTGGCTTCTCGCCAACTGGCTCCAGCGTCTGTTTCCAGCGCCAGCCCCGAAACAGCTGTGCCATGATGCCAAAAGGAAACGACAGCAGCATCCACGTCCAGTCCATTTCTCCTGTCATCACATGCCAAATCTGCTGCCAGTCTTCTCCGCGATACATCCAATAAAGTATTGCGGCACCCAGCAGCAACGGCATCAGAATCTTCAATATGACACTTCCTAACTTCATAACCTTTGCAAAGGTACGAAAAATATTTTTGATACAAATCAAAGAAAAGCAACTTTTGTTGACAATAGTCAAAGAAAAGCCTGATTTTTGCCAAAACACGAAAAGAAATGAACCAAAAGAAGCGAAAACTCCGTACCTTTGCAACGTCAAAAGGACAAAAAGAATTAAGGATAACAACAAAAGATTGAGAAAGGAAAACAAGATGATGTACACAATGTTAACACTTGCCGTTGAGGCTTTCGCAGCCTACGAGGCCATGTACATTTGCAAGAACGCAAAGGTACTGATGAAGTAAGAATCTTCAATAATTGTAAATAACCAACAACGGGGATGTGTCACGTGATGCATCCCCGCCTTTTGTATCTATACGCGTCTCACTATCCCCACGATGCAGAAAGGCGCAACGGCATTTCTCATCACTGGCGATGCCTCGCGCAACAAGGTGCAGACCATGCCTGGCGGCGGTTTCTCTACCGTAGTCATTGATTTACCTGCCAACTGGGACGCGCTCATGGAAGGCTTAGGCTATCCTGCGCTAAAAGAAATGTGCCAATAAATTTTGCTTTTCCCCTCTTTTTTACTACTTTTGCATCCATGAAGCAAGTACGTCCCAAGAAAAACCTCGGTCAACATTTCTTAACCGACCTCTCTATAGCGAAGCGAATTGCCGATACTGTTGACGAGCCGTATGGCGAATTGCCCGTGTTGGAAGTCGGACCAGGAATGGGTGTGATGACGCAGTATCTTATGAAGAAACCACGTCCTTTCAAGGTCGTCGAGATTGACAAGGAAAGTGTTGCATATCTAAAAGGCACGCTGTTCCGTGAGCATCTGGAGACAGTCCCCGCCGAACAAGCAACGTTCCACATCACGCCTATCATCGAGGGCGACTTTCTCCGCATGGACCTGACGCACGTTTTCGAAGGTTCCCAATTCGTACTGACGGGCAACTACCCTTACGACATTTCCTCGCAGATTTTCTTCAAGATGCTCGACAACCGCGACCTCATTCCCTGCTGTACGGGCATGATTCAGCACGAAGTCGCCGTTCGCATGGCAGCCAAACCTGGCAATAAGCAATATGGTATTCTGTCGGTACTCATCCAAGCCTGGTATGACGTGGAATACCTCTTCACTGTCGAGCCCAGCGTCTTCAATCCACCTCCCAAGGTACAAAGCGCCGTCATCCGCATGACACGTAACGCTGTACAACACCTGGGATGTGACGAACAACTCTTCAAGCGTCTCGTTAAGACGGTGTTCAACCAACGCCGCAAGATGCTTCGCGTTTCTCTCAAACAGTTATTGTCAGCCGATGCGTTGTCGGCACTCAATGCCCGACTCACAGAACAAAGCACCCTACTCTCGCTGACCTTGCGCCCTGAGCAACTCACCATCGAGCAATTTGTAGAGCTAACCAATCTGGTCGAACAAGAAATGACACGAGAGGAAACAAAGTGTTAAAAGGTGTTGTTTGCGGGCACAAATGGCATGTGTGCGAACACAATCACTTGATTTGCATCAAGAATAAGTCAGTTTTTTGCGAAAAAAGAAAAGAAATCGCATCAGGTTTTTAAAAACATCGTACCTTTGCAGTGTCAAAAGAAACAAAGAGATGTTTTCAGAGACAACCGATAGGTATAAATAAGGTAAAAAAGATTGCCGTAAAGGATAACATACAAGTAAAGATATAAGGTTAGTTAGTAGTTTTTAGGTTAGTAAGTTTGTTAGTTAAGTTAGTAGTAAAGTTTTTAAGGTGTTAGTAAACTTAAGGTAATTAGAGAAAGCAAAAGGTTTTTAGTTATTGATAAGTTTAAAGTGCAGTTGGCGAGGGGTTCGTAGACTGCACTTATTTTTTTCTCTTATTTCAGCGCTTCATCCATCCTCCATGAAACAGACGTGCCAAGAAGATAAGGCCACGGAAGGTGAGTTCGATAGCCATTGCGGTCCAAACGCCAGGCAAACCGTAGCTGACAGCCAGCAGGGCAGCCAGTGTCAGGCGCACGCCCCACATCGACAACAGATTCATCAATGCAGGACGTAGCGTGTCACCAGTACCCACAAAGATGCCGTTACAGACAATGGCAGCCGCAAACATCGGTTCGGCAAAGGCCTCGATGCGCAGGCACTCCGTACCAATACTGATAATCTCGTCGACAGGTGTCATGATACTCATCAGTTCAGGAGCGAACAGCCACATCAGCACGCCCATCACCGTCATAACGGCGATGCCCAGCCCTGCCGACATGCGTGCGAAAGACTGACACAGACTCCGTTTCGCCGCTCCGTAGCTTTGTCCTACCAGCGTGGTAGCAGCCTCAGCAATGCCATAACCCGGCATGTAGCAAAGGCTCTCCACCGTAATACCCAACGAGTGGGCGGCAATCGCTACCGTTCCCAGGGGAGCCACAATAAGGGTACTCACGATTTGTGCTGACCCCATCAGCACATGGTTCAACCCCATTGGTCCGCCAATACTAAACGCATTACGCACCACATCAGCCTCTGGTTTGAAGTCAAACCATCTGAGAGACTGACGATTTGAAGAGGACTTAAAGATTCCCAATATATCAGAGCGCCACAATAGGAAGTAGAGCATAAGTCCTGCGGTAATCATTTCAGCAACCCCAGTTCCCAAGGCAGCGCCTAACACGCCAAGGTTACAAATATAGATGAAGATATAGTTGAAGACGACATCCATGACACACATGCTGATATTGAGTGCCGAGGGAATCTTCATGTTGCCAGAACACTTCAGCATCGAGGCTGCAAGACCCGACAGCTGGAAGCATACGCCAAACACTCCTATCATGATAAAGTAGAGTGTCGCGTCGTGTGCTATCTCGTCGGTACCTCCAAGCCAATAGGGCAAACGTCCGCTGACGGAAATGGCTGCTGCCGTAATGGTCAGACTCCACAGCACACAGCACACCAACGACTGGCGCAACACCCTGCGGGCTCGTTTCATATCGTTGGCTCCAATGGCATGAGCCACTTGTACGGAGAATCCCATCGAGGCCGCACTTCCCAGTCCGCCCATCAGCCAACCAGTCGTTTCTACCAGTCCAATGGCGGCAGAAGCCTGCGCCCCTAGATGACCAACCATCGAAGCATCGATAAAGAACATGACAGTAGCGGAAATCTGTGCCAGAATGCTGGGAATACTCAGGCTGACGATGAGCCACAGCTTCTCGCGCTGTGTCATCTGTCTGCCCTCACGAATCGCAGCCAGCAGATTACGATCTCCCTTATAACGAAACAGGTTCTTCATCATCTGGTGTCCTTTTTAAACAACCGCCTATACAAGGCACGGATGACAAACCAGGCATGCAGGCCAATGGTCTGCAGCAGACCATAGTGAATTGTCATCACACGGAAGCGCTCGTTCAGCGAAGAGCGATGATGTTGTGTCGTATTGCCACCTTCTTCAAAATTCGCCAACACCTTATGCGTATTGACAAGCGGCAAGCCCTGCCGTGCGGCTTCTTTCATCACACGGATACACCAGTCGACATCAGCAGAATGTCTGAATTGCAAATTGTAAAGAAACTGTTTGGCAATGTCCGTCCTCACATAGAAAGCCTGATGACAAACCAGCATTCCTTGTTTGAAGCTCCGCCACGAGAGCGCCTCTGGTGGGCGGTGCGCTCTAAGGTGCAGGAAATGTCCTTCTGAATCGGTGATGGCAGTATCGCCGTAGATGACAGCAGGAAGTGCCGATGTCTGCTTTCCTGCTGCAGTGACAACATTTTTGAGTGTATCGGCATCATGTAACGTATCGCCAGCATTGAGAAACACGATGTAGTCGCCCGTTGCCTTCTGCAGTCCTTTGTTCATCGCATCGTATAGTCCTTTGTCGGGCTCCGACTGAACCACGACTTCATAGTCAGCCGTCTCTTTGTAACGCTGCGCCATAGACAGCGTCCCGTCTTTGGAGACACCGTCAATAATGAGGTGCTCCAACAGTCTATACGACTGCTGACTTACGCTGTCGAGCGTACGCTGCAAGTTGCGGGCGGCATTATACGTGATGGTGACGATGGATATTCTCATAGACGGTAAGATAACGCTTGGCAACGCTCGCCTGCGAGTAGCAGCGTCGCACTTTGTCGGTACAAGCCTCCGCGAGCGCTTGCCGGTCGGCTTCGTAGAGTACCCAGTGGAGTCCGTTCGCCAGGTCGGCTGCATCCTTGTAGCGTGCCACGTATCCATTTATGCCGTGGTCAATCTCCTCGGTGATGCCGCCCACGCCGAAAGCCACCGACGGTACGCCACAGGCCATGGACTCCATAATGGTGTTGGGCAGATTCTCTGATAGCGATGGCAGAACGAAGACATCTGCAGCATTGTAGATACTGACGATGCGCCGTTCGTCGCTGACATAGCCCAGCACACAGACAGGGAACGGAAGTAGTGCAGCCACCTCGTCGGCATGTCCGCCAAGCAGTGCGACCGTTGTCGTTTCCGCCGTGTCGGGGTGCTGTGCGGCCAGCAGCCGGCATGCTTCGACAAGATACTGCATGCCTTTGTTGGGGTTGTCGACGCGCTGGCACACAAAGAGTATGACGTTGCCGTGGAGTGGCAGTCCAACGGTGTGGCGTGCCTCCGTCTTGTCGAGCGGATGATAGACGGAGGTATCAAGCGGGTTGGGAATGCTGAGTATGGTCTGTCCGGCAAGCAGTGCACTACGCTTCGCCTCACCAGCCAGCCATTCGCTGCAGGCCACGAAGGTAGCGTGGTGCCCAGCCAGCATACGCTGCTTGCGCCGCCAAACACGCGCTGCCAAGTCGTATCCATTGCCACCAGGCAACAACGGACAATGACAACATTGCGTCTCGAAGCGTCGGCAGTCCAACGTCAGATGACACAGAGCTGTAGCGGGCCACACGTCGTGCATAGTCCAAACGACAGGCTTCCCCGTGTCAAGGATGCGGCGGATGTCATTGAGCGAGAGCATGCCCTGATTAACCCAGTGAAAATGTACCACATCGGCCCATCGGAAAGCCGGCAGCCGTGTGATGTCGGCACCGGTGTTAGCTATGTCAATAGAAAAAAGGCGGCTATAGCGGAAATGGACAAATGGAAATATGGTCAGCCGCTCGCACACAAAGCGCAGCCACTGGTGCCAACGGCGAGGCAGAACATCGACGCGGGGATGGGTGCCAGAAGCGTCGCGTACCAGCATGCGTGCCTCAACGCCGTGGTTGTTGAGGGCTTCCAACAGGCGGCCTGCCGCTACGGCTGCTCCGCCCGCACGCTCGCTAGTATTTACTATAAGTACGCGCATGCCATTTCTATTTTGATAGCAAAGGTACTACTTTTTATTTGTAATGACGAGGAAAAGCCGAGAAAAGGTTGTATTTTTTATTGTTTTCGTACACAAAAGGTTGATTTAGGTCAAGAATGAGCCCTTTTTCGAAACGAAAGCGGTGAAAAGTATTGCAGGAACCAAAAAATCGTCGTACCTTTGCATCGTCAATCAGAACGATTGACACTTTGACTAAGTGAAGTCAGAGTTTTGGTTAATAGATTGTTTTAGGTTAGTAGTAATATTTATAGTTTTAGGTTTTTAGTTATTGGTAAAAAGAAAGTTTTAAATGTGTTTAAGACAGTGGTCGTTGTGAAACGCTCATAACTTTCTTTTCTTAAATGAAGGTTAGTATATTTGATATATTCCTGTCGAAAGACAGGCCTCCGGTGAGAGCCGGATTTCTCATAGAAAAGGATTTTTAGTTAAACATAGGCTTTTTGAACGCTACCGCTCGTTGATGAGTAGTAGCGTTTTCTTTTTTCAATAAACTATAATCGCCAACCGTTAACCTTTAACCATTAACCGTTAACCTTTAACCATTAACCTGCAACCGCTTTGCACGCTTGTTCTTCAGGAAGTCCAGACGCTCCAGGGCATGATGCCTAGCCTGTATTATCTGATAGCGGTAGACCATACAAGCAATAAGGAAATAAGCCAGCACCTGCACCCACAGACAACGATACTCGAACAGCGCATCGCTGAGTGTGCCCCCCATGGAGTTGATGCGTATATATGCGCGCACGCCAAAGGTTGAGGGGAACAGCCAGCTGACGCCCTGCCAGAAGCCTGGTATGCTGCTCTGGGGCCACGAGGCACCGCTAAGAAAGAGCAAGGGCACAGAGATAAATACCACCAGCAACATAACGTTCTCGCGATAACGCACCAGGCACGACACCGTCATGCCGAAGAAGATACATGACAGCGTATAGGGGAACATGACAGCCAGCAAGTCTTCCCAGTGAGCCAAACACGGGAAGTGAAACAGCCTAGGCACAACAACCGTCAGCCACGCTCCCATCAAGATGTAAATCATGAAGTAGCACATGCCTTTACCCAGTACGATGCGGAACATGCCGTGATAGTGTTTCTGTATCGGCACCAAGTCCTTAAAGCGGTTCGACTCACGTGCCGTACCTGCTGCCATGCCAATACCCAGCACCAAGGTCTGCTGCAATATCAGCATCAGTACTGCCGGCAAGATGCCTGAGCCATAGCCGCCTGCCGGACTGAAGACAGGGACCTCGGTACTTGTCAGTGGCTGTGTCAGCAGTTGTTCGTCGCGTTTGGTATAACGGCCCGACAGCTTCACCTGTATCTCGCTGTTCATTGTTTGCGACACGATGGTTGCCGTCATATATACAGCCTTGTATGCCAGCATCATGCTCATGTCGCAGAAGACGCTGATGGTACTCTGCTCCATGCGGTTCAGTCGGGTCTGGAAGTCTGAGGGGATATAGTAGATGCCCTCCACTACCTGCCTGCTGAGCAGCATCTTGGCTTCGTCCATATCGGCGGCATGATAGGCAATCTTCACATCGGGCGAGGCGTCACACATCCGGAGAAACTGGCGGCTCATCTGCGAGTGAGCGTTGTCAACGACAGCGACGGGTACCTCGCGCACCACCTCGTTGTTGTATATCCACGAGTAGAGCAGCGGATAGACCAATGGCACGATGACAAAGAAGATGAGCACACCCTCGTCTCGGAACACCTGGCGCAGTTCTTCCCGCCAGATGTAACAAGCATCGTGGATGCCTTCCCACATTCTATATAGCAGTCCGTCCTTCTTCATCCCACTCACTTCTTCTTATCTTAAACTTCAAATTTCAAACTTCAATCTTACGGTATGTATACGTAGTTCAGCATAGCATTCTTGATTTTCTTCACCACCATGATGGGCAACAGCATAAAGAACACCAGTGCCGACACGTGCCACCAGGCGTCCAAGATGCCAAAGCCGTTGAAGACACAGGTCTGATAGAACATCCAGTAGTGGCGCAGCGGAAACAGCCAAGCCAGCGACTGCAGGGGTCCGTCCATCGCCATCACAGGGAAAGCGGCTCCTGCCATCGAGAAGCTCAGCACCGCCCATAGTGAACTGACACTCATCGACATGCGCAGCGACGGCATGAGTCCAAAGGCAAAGATGCCAAAGCCCTGTGCTGAGAATACCATCAGACAGTTCATCAGCACAATCATTGCCGTTCCGCCCGGGTGCGGAAACTGCAGCACGCCAAAGACGTAGTAGGAATAGGCGAATGCCAGCGTCAGCCATATCAGCGTATGTGGCAACAGCTTTCCGATGAGTGACACTGCGATGTTGTCGCCCCCCATTGCCACGAGTTCCTTCGAGTGGTTAAACTTCAGCTCCGTACCGATGGCATAGGTTGTGATGAGGAAGATGAAGAGCATGATGATGCCAGGCACCATGAATGTCGAGAGGTAAACGTTATAGTCGGTCGTGGCATTGCTCAGCTGGTGCAGGTCTATCTTGATAGGTTGCAGGAAGGTAGCTATCTGACTGTTGGTCATGCCCCTTGCCCGCATGGTCGCCTGTCCTACACCTGCGGCTCCCAGCGTCGCTATCGTCTTCAAGTCGCGATAGATGAGCGACCCCGCTGCCACCGTTGTCATCGAGTAGTAATACGATATCCGGGGCTGTCTGCCTCCCAGCAGGTCGCGTGTCGTACCTTCGGGAATATACAGGAAACCATATATCTCGTTATTCTGAATGGCACTCCGTGCCTCGCTGACCGAGGGGTAGTGTGCCACCACATGACTGGTCTGGAAGGCATCGAGCCGTCGTGTAATGTTGCGTGTTGTCGACGTGTTGTCAAGGTCCACCACGCCCACCGGCATCTCGAGGGGCTGTCCGTCTTGCAGCATCGAGGTAAAGAAGAAGATAACCATGAGTGGGAATACCAGCATGCAGAACGGATAGATAGGGTTATGCAAGAAAATCTTGCACTCCCTAATCGCCAATGCATATATCCTTCTCAGCGTCTCCACTCCTATCACCTTAACAGCTTAGTCTTTCAGAATCAGCGACATTCCAGGTCTCAGACTCTCTATCTTCTCTACCGGACGCGCCTTCACCTCAAAGGTTTTCAGGTCATACTGTCCGTTGGCTTTCGTTGCCTTCCACGTAGCATACGAACCCTGGTCTTTCATGTAATACACCTTCATCTGTATCTCCTTGTTGAAGGCAGGAACGAAGGCTTTGAAGGTCTTGCCCACCTCCAAGCCGTTCAACTGGTCTTCACGCACGTTGAAGGTTCCCCACATGTCATCGAGGATGGCGATGGTCATAATCGGTGAACCCGTACCCACCAGTTCACCCTGTTTGGGATAGATGTCGGTCACCTCGCCTTCGGCTTGTGCTATCTGTACCGTCTCGTGGATGTACGAGCTGACCTCATCGACGGCACCGCGTGCACGTCCCACCTGTGCGGCAGCCGCCATCTTGTCTTCCTGGCGTGCGCCGTTGCGAGCCATGTCGTACTGGCTCTGGGCTGCCTTCATCTGTGCCTCCATCGCCTTGTAGCTGGCAAACACCTCGTCGCGTTTCTGCGCACTCACCACGCCCTCATCATACAGACGCTGTATGCGCTGATACGACTTTTCGGAAATCTCGTAGCCTGCCTTTGCCTGTTGCAACAAGTTGTAGGCACCGCGTATCTGCTCCTCGCGGGCACCGTTCTTGGCCTTCAGTTCCAGTGCTGCAGCGGCACTCTCCGCACTCTGTGCCTGTTCCATCTTGGCGCGCACCTCCGGAGCGTCCAGGATAGCCAGCGTGTCGCCGACCTTCACGAAGTCGCCCTCTTTGACGCGAATCTCCAGGATGCGTCCGGGCACCTTGCTCGAAACCCTGTATTCACTGACTTCCACCTGTCCCTGTATCACTTCGGGTTCACGTCCGAAGGCGAAGAACCCTATGACGGCAACGATCATCACTACGGCTGCAAAACCTATTACGGCAAGCAAAATGTTGTTATGCTGTGTTTTTGCTGACATCTCTCTATCTGTATTTTAATTGTTTACCTTAATTCTTACTTCTTTCATCCTTACTGCAGCGTTCCCAGCGCCTTCTGTAGATTGACCTGACTCATCTTGACGTCAATCTCGGCGTCAATCTTTTGCGAACAGGCCTGCAGCCATGCCGTCTGAGCCTCCATGACCGTCGTCGACGAGATGACGCCCTCCTTGAATCCCAGGTTTGCCGTGCGCAGGTTCTCCTCTGCGCGTGCGATGCTCGACTGTGCCTGTTGCAGCTTCTTCTGCGACTCACTCACGCGGAACTCGCTTTGGTTCACTTGCAGCGCTATCTTCTCGCGCACGTCCTCCATCTCCAGTGTCGCAATGGTGGTTGCACCTTTCGCAGCGCGCACCTTATACATCACGTCACCCCAGTTCCACAGCGGTACGCGTACCATCACGCCCACATTCCATGCGCCCTTGAACTTGCGCTGGAATCCGTTATACAGGCTGGGGTTCGTGCCAGCCCATCCGCCAACCAGCAGCACCTGCGGCAGGTTGCCGGCTTTCAGTATGTTGGTGGTCTGTTTGCCCATGTCTACGGTGTTCTGCAACATCTTCAACTCTGGACGGTTGTCGAAGTTTGTCTGCTGTGTCGGCATGTCGTTAGTCGTCGAGATGTTGTCGGTCTCCTCTTCCGCCAGCGTCACCGCCTCGTTGAGCGGTATGCCGCAGAGCTGGTTCAGCAGCATGCGCGACAACGTCAGCCCGTCGTCCACCTTCATCAGCATCATCTCGGCTTCGTTCACCTTCACGCTGACGCTCAGTCCGTCGCTGCGTGTAGCCACACCCTCGCGAATCATCTTCTGCACGTCGTCGTCCAGTTTCTTCACCACAGCGACATAGCTCTGTGCCAGCTTCTGTTTGTGGCGCAGCGACACCACCTGCCAGTAAGCCTGGTCAATGTCGTACAGTATGTTCTGGCGCTTGGCTTCGGCGGCGTTCGCAGCAAACTGTTCACCGATATCCGCCAACTTGTTCATGGCAACGATGGCACCGCCCATGAAGACGGGTTGTGTCACCACGATTCCACCGGCCAGCATGTGGCGTGTGTCGGTATGGAAGGCATCCACTATCTCTTGTCCTCTCATGTTCAACGCACGCGAGAGCGGCGCCAGGTCGCTATGTATCTGTGCCAGCGTAGCACTCAGCGCCGACTGCAGGGTGGCAGGCAACGTCGAGGCGTAGTTCATGATGCCCGAACGTACATTGTTTCCCATCGTTGTCCCGAGATTGCTCAGGCTGTTCTTCTGCTCGTCGTTCAGGATAGAAATCTCCTCACTGGTGTAAACATATCCGCCCACCGCGTTTACGTGCGGCAGGTACTTGGTACGGGCAGACTTGCGCAGGTTTTTTGCTACCTCCTGCTTCACCCGCGAGACGCTCATCTGCTTGTTGTTGCGTAGCGCCATCGCCCTGCAGCTGTCCAGCGTCAGCACCCGTTGTGCACTGGCAGCCTGTATGCAACCGGCAAGCAGAAGCAGCAAGACTAAATTGTGTTTCATTTATTTCTCAAACGTAAAATTCTTAGAACCTATCATCTTACCGTCGGCAAAGATGCTCACATTATAAGTGCCGCCGACCAATGCGTCCTTCACCGTCCACGCCATCGTCACCGCCGTCTCCTCGCCGGTAAAGGCCAGCGACTTCTTCATCGTGAAGGGCTGCTGGCGGTTGTCGTAGCTAAAGGTGCCTCCGCCGTCGAGCACAGCGCCCTGTGGCGTGGTAATGCGCACGTAGAAGTCGCGGTTGCCGCTGGCAGCAGTGACGTTGCGTGCCACCACGAAGCCTACGGCGAGTTTCTTCGCCTTCTTCATATACTTCACCGCCTTGTCGTTAGCCTTCTGCGGTGTCAGCGTGATGCTCGTCGCGTTCAGCTGCGATGCCTTCGCCACCTTCTCTGACAGCGACTGGTTGCTCGAGCTCAGCTCCATGTTCTGCTGGTTGCTCAGCTCCAGCTCCAAGCGCACGCGGTCGTTCTCCGTCATCAGCGCACGGTTCACGCGGTCCAGCGAGTCTATCTGCAGCACGTAGCCACGCATCACGGCACGCACCGTTGCCAACTCTTTCTTCAGCCGCGTGATGGCTGCAGCATCCTCTGCCTTCGTCTTGCGCAGTTCCTCCAGCAACTGCTGTGTGCGTTGCTGCTCACGCGTCAGCTGCGCCACTATGGAGTCGTTGTTGATGCGCTGCCTCATCTCGCCATACTGGTTGGCAAACTCCTGGTATTCGCTCTCCATCTCCACCTTTTCCAGTGCGGCCAGTTCCTTCATGTCTTGCGTCACCTGTTTCTCCTGACCCAGGCTGATACCCAGATAGATGACAACTGCCAGCAGCAGGGCGATGACAGCCGTCAGCGATGCTATGATTTTTCTATTCATACTACTTCTATCATTATCGTAAAACAAATGCAAAGGTAGGACATTTCTTCGAAATGAACAAATAATGTCACATCTTTAAAATTTATTCACTATTCCACGTCGCCCCTCACGCCACACATTTCTCTATTAGCAAAACGGCGTGTTGCTCATCGCAAAACGGCGTGTTACTGATGGAAAATCAATGTGTTACTCACTGCACTGGGACACCTCTTTTGTAGGTACAAAAATTGAAAACGTTAAGATGACAGTATGACAGTATGACAGTATATTATATAATTGCTACGCGTACCGCGCGCGGGCGCGGTACGCGAGGGTTTTCAGAATATCGCCGTCATACTGTCATCTGTCATGGTCTCTGCCGTATACTTCTTCGTGTTCTTCTTTTCCATTGGACTGCAAAGATACAAAAAAAAGATGCCTTTTGCAAGAAAAAACGCAAAAATTTTTTATTAGTGCTGCTCTTTTTACAAGATGACGGGCGTGTGTAGCGTGAATATATTACAACAAAAGTAAAAAAAGTTGGAAAAATGTTTGGTGGAGTAAAAGAGAATGTTTACTTTTGCCATCGTAAATAAAACTAAACTAAGAAAACAGCATGACAAGAATGGCAAATTTCTGGTGGTGGCGCTGCTCAAGGTTCGAAAGATCGTGAGAAGATAGCCGTGCGCCTGTAATATTTGCAGATGTTAATTGCGGAGACCTGTCGTTCTTACGATGGGGCTCTTTTTTATAAACTAAAGTGTAATGGGAAATTTTCAAGTTGACAAGAATGGATTCTACGGGGAGTTTGGCGGGGCATACGTACCCGAAATTCTCTACAAGTGTGTTCACGACCTGCAGGACGCTTACCTACCGATTATCGAGAGCGAGGAGTTCAAACAGGCGTATCACCAGTTGCTGAAGGACTATGTGGGCAGACCGTCGCCACTATACTACGCCCGACGCATGAGCGAGAAGTACGGGTGCCAACTGTATCTGAAGCGGGAGGACCTGAACCATACCGGTGCGCATAAAATCAACAACACCATCGGACAGATTCTGCTGGCGAAGAAGCTGGGTAAGACACGCGTCATCGCTGAGACGGGAGCCGGTCAGCACGGTGTGGCAACAGCTACGGTATGTGCGCTGATGGACATGCGATGTGAGGTATTTATGGGGGCAACCGATGTGGAGCGCCAGCATACGAACGTGGAACGCATGAGGATGCTGGGGGCCGAGGTGCATCCGGTGCGCACGGGCAACATGACGCTGAGCGATGCCTGTTCGGAGGCGATACGCGACTGGTGCTGTCATCCTGCCGACACCTTCTACATCGTGGGGTCGACAATGGGACCGCACCCCTACCCCGACCTGGTGGCGCGGTTGCAGAGCGTCATCTCGGAAGAGATAAAATGGCAACTGGCGGAAAAGACGGGGCGCGACTACCCCGACTACCTCATGGCGTGCATCGGTGGCGGCAGCAACGCCGCAGGAACCATCTATCACTACATGAACGACGAGCGCGTGAAGATCGTGCTGGCGGAGGCTGGCGGCCACGGTTGGGATACCGACTATACCGCTGCCACAATACACCGCGGCACGACGGGTATCCTGCACGGAGCAAAGATGCTGGTGATGCAGAACGAGGACGGACAGATACAGGAGGCCTTCACCATCTCGGCAGGACTGGACTACCCTGGTGTGGGGCCGATGCACTGCAACATGGCAAAACAGGGGCGCACGACGGTGCTGAGCATCAATGACGACGAGGCCATAGCCGGTGGCTACGAACTGACGCGCCTGGAGGGTATCATCCCTGCCATAGAGAGTGCCCACGCCATTGCCGCACTGGGCAAACTGCACTTCAAGCATGACGACGTGGTGGTGCTGACCGTCAGCGGACGTGGTGACAAGGATATTGAAACGTATTTAGCTTACAAGAAATGAACATGAACAGTATGAAGCAAACGACAGAGGCGGTTCCTGGAGGCCACGGGTGGAACTACACCACCGTTTCACGCACGATACTCGGCGACCTCTATACGCCTGTAGGGGTATATATGCGGTTGCGTGACCTGTATGCGCAGAGTGCACTGATGGAGAGTTCTGATTACCACGACCAGAGCAACTCGCGGTCGTTCATCGGGCTGAACCCGATAGCCAGCGTAGCCATCGGGCACGGACTGGCAACCATCAGTTTTCCCGATGGTAACAAGGAACAGCACGTAATAGGTGAAGGCTACGACAGTGCCGATGCCATTCACGCTCTCATCGATGTCATCAGGGTCAGCGGCGACGACAACAGCGTGTGCGGACTCTACGGCTACACGTCGTTCAACGCGGTGCGCTACTTCGAACACATCGACGTGAAGGATGAGCGGCAAGAGCAAAATGACGCACCCGACATGCTGTACATCCTGTACAAGACGGTCATCGTTTTTGACCACCACAACAGCATGCTGAAGATTGTTACGCTGGCACCTGCGGGACAACCTCATCAGGGAGCGGAGGAGATTGACAGCATCTACCGTGCGATGAACAAAGCCAACGTGCAGGCTTACGACTTCCGTGCCATTGGTGACGTACGCTCGACGCTGACTGACGAGGAGCATAAGGCGAACATACGGCGCGGCATACAGCACTGTCTGCGTGGCGACGTGTTTCAGATAGTGCTCTCGCGCCGTTTCATCCAGGCTTACGTGGGTGACGACTTCAAGCTGTACCGCGCCCTGCGCAGCATCAATCCGTCGCCCTACCTGTTCTACTTCGACTTCGGCGGCTTTCGCATCTTTGGTTCGTCGCCCGAGACGCACTGCCGGATAGAAGGTCGCAAGGCATATATCGACCCCATTGCAGGGACCACCCGCCGCACAGGCGACGCGGAGGCCGACCGCCAAGGTGCGGAATACCTGCGCAACGACCCGAAGGAGAATGCCGAACACGTCATGCTGGTTGATCTGGCACGCAACGACCTGAGCCGCAACTGCCACAAGGTGAAGGTCGACTTCTACAAAGACTTGCAATACTACTCGCACGTCATCCACCTGGTATCGCGAGTGTCGGGCGAACTCGACGCCGATGCAGACCCCATCAGGGCGTTCATCGACACGTTTCCTGCCGGCACACTGAGTGGTGCACCAAAGGTGCGTGCCATGCAACTCATCACGGAGTATGAACCCCACAACCGCGGTGCCTACGGCGGATGCATCGGTTTCATAGGGCTGGACGGCTCGCTGAACCAAGCCATCACCATCCGCACCTTCGTGTCGCGCAACGGCGAACTGTGGTTTCAAGCTGGCGGCGGCATCGTGGCAAAGAGTGACGAGGAGTATGAATTGCAGGAGGTAAATAACAAACTGGGGGCTCTGAGAAAAGCCATCGACAAAGCAGCAACATTATGAAGATAGTCATTATTGATAACTACGACTCGTTTACATATAACTTGAGTCATCTGGTGAAGGAGCTGGGAGCGGCAGTGACCGTCGTGCGCAACGACCAGTTCGAACTGCCTCAGCTGGAGCAGTACAGCAAAATTATTCTCTCACCAGGTCCTGGCATCCCCAGCGAGGCAGGTCTGCTACTGGATGTCATCCGGACATATGCCGGCAGGAAACCCATTCTCGGAGTCTGTCTGGGACATCAAGCCATCGGTGAAGCGTTTGGCGCACACCTGGAGAACCTGTCGGATGTCTTCCACGGCGTAGCGACATCCTGCCACATCGTCAGCGACGACCCGCTCTTCAGTGGCTTGGAACGCGACATCACCATCGGACGCTATCACTCGTGGGTGGTGGCACGCCAACAACTGCCCGCCTGTCTGGAGGTGACGGCGGTGAGCGACGAGGGACAAATCATGGCACTGCGCCACCGCGAGTTGAACGTCCGCGGCATCCAGTTTCATCCTGAGAGTGTGTTGACACCCGACGGCAAGAAAATGCTGCAGAACTGGATGTTTCTTTAGAGGTCAGAGAAAAGAATTATAACCATAACAGAAATGAAACAGGCTTTACAGAAATTGCTCAATCACGAGGAGTTGACCCGTGAAGAGATGAAAACGATTTTGGTGGGTATTACCCACAGTGAATATCCTAACGAGCAGATTACGGCACTGCTGACGGCACTGCAGATGCGAGGCGTAACGGTGGACGAACTGCTGGGATTCCGCGACGGCATACTGGAAACGGGGGTGCCGGTGCCGCTGGACTGCGAACGCTACATCGACGTGGTGGGAACCGGCGGTGACCGCAAGAACACTTTTAACATCTCAACGACGGCATGCTTCGTCATTGCAGGCGCAGGATATAAGGTGGCAAAGCACGGCAACTATGCTGCCACGTCTACGTCGGGAGCCAGCAACGTCATTGCCCAACACGGTGTGAAGTTTACCGACGACCTTGACCAGCTGAACCGCTGTATGCAGGAGGCGGGCATCGTGTATCTGCACGCTCAGCTGTTTGCCAAAGCAATGAAGTTCGTAGGACCTATACGCAAGGCATTGCCCTTTCCCACCATCTTCAATCTGCTGGGACCACTCGTCAACCCCAGCCAACCGAGTTGTCAACTGCTAGGTGTAGCTAACCTCGACCAGATGCGCCTTTACCATCAGGTGTATCAGCGGCTGGGCATCGACTATGGCATCGTCAACAGCATCGACGGCTACGACGAGATATCGCTGACGGGCGATTTCAAGGTGACTACCAACGACTACGAGCGCATCTTCCGCCCGCAGGACCTCGGCTTCGAGGCTGCCAAACCGGAAGAACTCGTGGCTGGTGCTACCGAGGAGGAAGCGAAGGGCATTTTCGATGCCGTACTGGAGAACCGCGCTCTGCCGGCACAGAAGAACATTGTGCTGACGAATGCGGCGTTCGGCATCCAGGTTCTTGAAAAGGGAAAGAAAAACATCGAAGAGTGTATCGACATTGCCCGCGAGAGCATTGACAGCGGCAGTGCGCTGAGAACGTTCAAGAAGTTTGTGACACTGAATAGCTAAGGGAAAAGTATAAAAGGTAAAAAGGTATAAAAGTAAAAAGGTAAAAGCTAAGTATAGAATAGATAAAGAAAAAGAAACAATATGAAGGACATCCTTTCAGAGATCGTGGCGCATAAACGTGAGGAATTAGCGCTGATGAAAAGCAAGAAGATTTCCCTAAGGGATTCGCTGCTTGCGTCGGAAAGCGGTATCATTGCTGAGTTCAAACGCCGTTCTCCGTCTAAGGGTTGGATTAAAGAAGAGGGGCGTGCCGACAGCATTCCGTTGGCATACCAGCAAAATGGTGCGGCAGCACTGAGCATCCTTACGGACAAGCACTACTTTGGCGGTCACGACGACTTCATTCGTCAGGCACGTCAGAGCGGAGTGACGCTACCCATCCTCTACAAGAACTTTGTGATTGACGAGATGCAGCTCTATGAGGCGGTGCTGTGCGGTGCATCGGCAGTGCTGCTCATTGCAGCATGTCTGTCGAAGCAGCGTTGCAAGACACTCATCGACACGGCGCATGCGTTAGGACTGGAGGTGCTGTTGGAGATGCACACGGAGATGGAACTGGAATATGCCGAGCTGGAACCTGACCTCTGTGGCATCAACAATCGCAACCTCGGTTCGTTCGTCACCGATGTCGACAACTCGTTCCGACTGGCAGAACGGCTTCCGAACGATGCCGTCAAGGTCAGCGAGAGCGGCATCTCCAACCCCGATACCGTCAGACTGCTGCGCCAAGCTGGGTTCCGCGGGTTCCTCATTGGTGAGACCTTTATGAAGATGCCTCACCCAGGACTGGCACTCAAAGATTTTATTGCACAGCTATGATAGTGAAGGTTTGCGGCATGCGCGATGCTGAGAATATTCGCGCGGTGGAATCTCTGGGCATAGACATGATGGGCTTTATCTTCTGGCCGAAGTCGAGCCGTTATGTCAGCGAGCGTCCTGCCTATCTGCCCACTAGCTGCCAACGCGTAGGGGTGTTTGTCGATGAAAGTATCGACAAGGTCATGCAGTACGCCGCTGCTTTTCAACTTGAAGTCATCCAACTGCATGGCGGGGAGAGTCCTGAGTATGTCAGCCGTCTGAAGGGGCTCAAGGTCATCAAGGCGTTCAACATCGCAACAGCAGACGACCTGAAGCAAGTAAAACTCTACGAAGGTCTTGCTGACTGCTTCCTCTTCGACGCGAAAGGCAGGAGCGTTGGCGGCAATGGCACGCAGTTTGACTGGGACGTCCTGCAAGGTTACACCGGCAAGACTCCGTTCCTGCTCTCGGGCGGCATCGGACCTGACGACGCTGGGCGCGTCACCGACTTCGAACACCCTCGATGCATCGGCATCGACCTCAACTCGCGCTTTGAGACCGCTCCTGGACTGAAAGACGTCGACAAACTAAAAGCATTCCTTGAAAAGGTAAAAAGGTAAAAAGGTGAAAAGGTAAAAAGGTAAAAAGGTGAAAAGGTAAAAAGGTAAAAAAGAAAAAGGTAAAAAAGATACGATGATGAAAACCAATAAAATCAACGAACTCTTCGCCAACCGTGGCGACAAAAAATTCCTCTCGCTCTACTTCTGTGCCGGTTGTCCTACACTGGAGGGGACGGGAGATGTCATCAAGACGATGCAACGCCGAGGCATCGACTTCATTGAGGTCGGCATCCCCTTCAGCGACCCGCTTGCCGACGGACCCGTCATTCAGAGTGCCGCTACTCGGGCACTGAAGAACGGCATGAGCGTAAGACTGCTGTTTGAACAGCTGGAGGCTATCAAGGATGACGTGACGCTGCCGCTCATACTCATGGGGTATCTGAATCCCATCATGCACTACGGCATAGAGGCGTTCTGCCAGTCGTGTGTCGAGGCTGGTGTCAGCGGAATGATTATCCCCGACTTGCCATTCAAGGACTATCAGGACACAGTGAAACCCATTGCCGACAGATACAACTTGCGCGTCATCATGCTTATTACGCCAGAGACCAGCGAGGAACGCATCCGCTTCATAGACGAGCATACCGACGGGTTTATCTACATGGTGTCGAGTGCTGCCATTACGGGTGCGCAGCATTCGTTTGACGATGCCAAGCAGCAGTACTTCCGTCGCATCAACGAGATGCAGCTACGCAACCCGCGCATGATAGGTTTCGGCATTTCGAACCGACAGACCTTGAAGGCGGCTCAGGACAATGCCGCAGGTGCCATCATCGGTTCTAAGTTTGTGACGCTGCTCAACGAGGCAAACGGTGATGCCGACAAGGCACTAGACCGCCTCTTTGAGGCGCTGAACGCCTGAACTACCGATAGCACTCGAAAATCTTGTCGACCAAGTGGCGATTCATCTTAGGCGACAACAGGCTGACAAGCCACACGATGGGGAAACCGCCAAGCATGGCAATGGCACCGCAGTTGATGGGATTGATGGGGTTGCCAAGCAACATATTGACGACAGTCAGTCCGACACCCCAGATGAAACAAGCCCAGACGGCAGTGGTAGTCACACCACGCCAGTAAAGACCCAGCATGAAAGGTGCGAGGAAAGCACCTGCCAGCGCGCCCCATGAGATGCCCATGAGCTGTGCGATAAACGTCGGTGGATTGAGGGCTATCATGAGTGAGATGACGATAAAGAAGACGATGAGCACGCGCATCACTACGACTTTACGGCGTTCGACTTTCTCAGACACCTCATCATCTATCTGTCCTTCCTGCACCTCGCCCGGCAACGACTTCTTGTCGCGGTAGATGAGGTCGAGTGTCATGGTTGACGACGAGGTTAGCACCAGTGATGCCAGTGTCGACATGGAAGCCGAGAGGACCAACAAAACTACCAGCGCGATAAGGATGTCGGGCAGGGTGACAAGCATGGCAGGAACGATGCTGTCGAAAGCAATCTTTCCATTAGTAAACACTACGGGGGCGTAGAGGCGTCCGAAACCTCCCAGGAAGTAGCAGCCACCAGCTACGATAATGGCAAAGACGGTACTGATGACGGTACCACGCTTTATCGCCGACTCGTCAGTTATGGAGTAGAACTTCCCCACCATCTGAGGCAGTCCCATCGTGCCAAGTGATGTCAGTACGACGACACCGAGCAAGCCCCAGGGATCGGGACCGAACCAGTCGGCAAAGCCACCATTGACGGCTGGGTTGTCATCGGCAGGCAAGGATGCCAACTGACTGACGGCATTGGACAAGCCGCCTTGGGCATTCAGTACGGCGGCAATCACTGCCACAATGCCGAAGAGCATGATGATGCCTTGTATAAAATCGTTCATGGCAGTGGCCTTATAACCACCTAAGATGACATAGACGGCAGTGAGGAATGCCATGATGACTACGCAATATTCGTAAGGAATGCCAAAACCCATCTCAAAGAGGCGAGAAATGCCGCTGTAGACTCCTGCTGTATAGGGAATGAGGAAGACGAAGGCGATGACGCTGGCAATGACACGTAACCGCTGACTGTCGTAGCGTGTTCCGAAGAAATCGGGCATGGTACGACTCTCGATGTGCTGCGTCATGAGCTTGGTGCGACGTCCCAGCAGCAGCCAAGCCAGCAGTGAACCGATGACGGCGTTACCCACACCTATCCATGTCGACGACAAGCCGTACTTCCATCCGAACTGTCCGGCATAGCCAACGAAAACCACTGCCGAGAAATAACTGGTGCCATAGGCAAATGCCGTCAGCCAAGGACCTACGGAACGGCCGCCCAGCACAAAACCGTCTACGCTACTTGCCTGTTTGCGTGAATAAACTCCCACGCCAACCATCACGACGAGGAAGATAATGGTAAGAAAGACTTTGATAATCATGATTAAAAGTAAAAGGGTAAAAAAGTAAAAAGGTAAAAGGGTAAAAGGGTAAAAAGTATTGCGCTAAACTAAAATAGATTTAGAATGCCACCTGTACTTGTGCCTGTATGCGGTTGTAGTCTTTTCCCAGCAAATGACCGCAGAAGCTATGCGTATACTGCACCTGCAAGCGGCACTTGTGATAGAACCAGTATTGCAAACCGCCAGTCAAGTCTGTCCGCTGCCATCCACTCGTGGACGTATTGCGGTCGTAGTAGTCGGCTGATGCTATGACATCAATACCCTGACCGACAGCTACTGAGCCCGTCAGATAGGCACCACGGCTACCCACGTCACCATCTTTGCCTGCCAGGAACTCACTGCGCAGACAGATGCCGCCGCTGGTGGACTTGCGTCCCAGCTGTGTGGGAACTTTCATCTCTCCGCCAATGCTGACACGGTCGCGTCGATAGTTCTCGCCTATGGCGATGGGATTCCATTCGCAGGTCTTTGTGGCGTGACCACGACCTTTCTGTCCTGTAGCAACAAGACGCCACTGCTTGGAAGGGCGGTACTCCAGTTTCAAGATGACATCCTTGTCGCTGTTTCCATCTTTCTGGTTGATGCCCTGCCCGTTCATCAGCGCCAGTTCGTAATGGAAATGGTTGTTGAAGAGGTCGCCCAACAACATGATGCCTTGGTCGCGCCCGTAGTTAGGGCCGAGTAGCGGTTCGTTACCATTAGCTAGGTAAGTGACGGCCTGCGAGGTGACGTCAACGAGTTCGAGCATCGTTGGCGACAAGGGACTCTCCAGCGAGAAAGGGTGCTGGAACTGTCCGACACGAACGGTCAGCGCCTTATTGTTCGTCACACGGAAGTCTGTCCAAAACTCCAAAGGACCAGGCGTGATGGCGAAGTTATTCATAAACAGGAACGACCAGCAATCGGTGATGCGTGCCTTTGCCCAAAAGATGGCGCGCTTGAAATTGAACGCACTGGAAGTTTGTCCGCCTTGGTCACTATAGGCATAGCCTCCATGCATATACCCATTGATGGTAACGCGGTTCTTCAGTTCTTGCAGCCAATCGGTTGATTGTTCTTTCTTCTCCTGTGCTCCTACCGTCAGACATAGCAATAGCAGCACAAGAAGTACACTTCGTTTCTGCATAGATTCTTAAGTCTCAGTTTATGTGGTGATGATATACTATTTTTTTAATTTTTCGTGCAAAGGTACGATTTAGCAAGAAGAATACAAAGAAAATCTTTCTTTTTTTTTGCACTTTGCCAGCTAATTAGTAATTTTGCAGCCGAAATGATAGTTTGTATAGCAGAGAAACCCAGTGTGGCAAGAGACATAGCGCGCATCATCGGAGCGACAGCAAGCCACGACGGATACATGGAGGGAAACGGCTTTCAAGTGACGTGGACCTTTGGGCATCTGTGTACCCTGAAGGAACCGCACGACTACACGCCGATGTGGCGTTCGTGGAACCTGACGTCACTCCCCATGATTCCTGAACGTTTCGGCATCAAGCTCATTGACGATCAGGGCATCAAGAAGCAGTTCGGAATTATAGAGGGACTGATGCAGAAAGCCGAGCGCATCGTCAACTGCGGCGATGCTGGTCAGGAGGGTGAACTCATTCAGCGTTGGGTGATGCAGAAGGCACAGGCAAAGTGCCCTGTCAGTCGTCTGTGGATATCCAGTATGACTGATGAGGCGATTCGTGAGGGCTTTCAGAACCTTAAAGACCAAGAAGACTATCAGCCACTCTATCTGGCAGGACTCTCACGCGCCATCGGAGACTGGCTTCTCGGCATGAACTGTACGCGCCTCTATACGCTACGCTACGGACAAAACCGTCAGGTGCTCTCCATTGGGCGTGTACAGACCCCCACCCTCGCCCTTATCGTTAACCGACAGAAAGAAATTGACAACTTCAAACCAGAACCCTATTGGGTGTTGGCTACCATCTACCGTGACACGACATTTACCGCAACGAAGGGGAAGTTCACCAAGAAAGAAGAAGGCGAAGAGGCCTTCAAAACCATTGAAGGCAAACCCTTTACCGTCACGAAGGTAGAAAAGAAGGAGGGCAAGGAACAGCCGCCCCAGCTCTACGACCTCACCTCACTGCAGGTGGACTGTAACCGCAAGTTCGGTTTCTCCGCCGAGATGACACTGAACCTCATCCAGAGTCTTTACGAAAAGAAATATACCACCTATCCGCGTGTCGACACACAGTACCTCTCGGACGACATCTACCCCAAATGTCCGCAGACCATGAACGGTCTTTATCAGACGAAGTTTGCGGGTGTTGCACCCTACGCCGAGTTCATCAAGCCCATTGGCGGTAAGGCACTGAAGAAGAGCAAGCGAGTCTTCGATACGTCGAAGGTGACTGACCACCACGCCATTATTCCTACGGGTGTCATTCCACAAGGCTTGAGTGATGCTGAGCAACGCGTTTTCGACCTCGTGGCTCGCCGCTTTATCGGTGTCTTCCTGCCTGACTGTAAGTTCTCAACAACTACCGTCTTGGGCGAAGTCGACGGAATAGAATTCAAGGTAACTGGCAAGGAGATACTGGAACCTGGCTGGCGCGTAGTGAGAGGTGTGAACTCGGAAAATTCTGAGAGTCTGGAGAATTCAGAGAACTCGGAAAACCCAGAGAAGAATAATGAGGAACGTACACTGCCCGCCTTCCAAAAAGGCGAGACGGGAAGCCATCAGCCTACGCTGACGGAGAAGATGACCACGCCACCTCCTTACTATAACGAAGCCTCGCTGTTACGCGCTATGGAGACGGCAGGCAAGTTCGTGGAGGATGAGACGCTGCGTGCCGCCATGAAGGAGAACGGCATCGGACGACCTTCAAGTCGTGCCGGCATCATTGAGACGCTGTTTAAGCGCCATTACATCCGCCGCGAACGCAAACGACTCGTTGCCACCCCGACAGGCATCGAACTGATAGACCTCATCCGCGAAGACCTGCTAAAGAGTTGTGAACTGACAGGCATCTGGGAAAAGAAGCTTCGCGACATAGAGCACCAGAAGTACGACGCCCAGCAGTTTATCAACGAACTCAAACAGCAGGTTACCGACATTGTGCGCGACGTGATGTCAGACCCTACCAACCGCCGCGTTACCGTCTTACCACCAGAGGAGGAGAAAAAAGAAAAGAAGAAGAAAGGCCGCAAGTAAGCTGCCGAAATAGTTATAACTTTATATTATAATCTTATGAGAGTAATTATTGAATCTGATTATCAGAAAATGTCGCAGTGGGCTGCAGAACATGTCATTGAGCGTATCAATGCATTCAACCCCACTAAGGAGAAGCCCTTCGTGCTGGGTCTGCCTACTGGCAGTTCACCCGAGGGCATGTACGCCTGTTTGGTGAAGGCTAACAAGGAAGGACGCGTGTCGTTCAAGAACGTGCTGACGTTCAACATGGACGAATATGTCGGCCTGCCTGAGAGCCATCCAGAGTCCTACCACTCGTTTATGGCACGAAACCTGTTCGACCACATCGACTGTCCAAAAGAGAACATCCACATCTTGAACGGTAATGCCAAGGACCTGGCTGCCGAGTGTGCACACTATGAGGAAATGATTAAGGAGGCTGGCGGCATCGACCTCTTCATCGGAGGTATCGGTCCCGACGGACACATCGCCTTCAACGAGCCTTACAGCTCACTGACAAGCCGTACCCGTGTAAAGACACTGACAACAGATACCATCATTGCCAACTCACGTTTCTTTGAAGGCGATGTCAACAAGGTACCCAAACTGGCGCTGACTGTTGGCGTTGGTACCGTGATGGATGCCCGCGAGGTGATGATTCTGGTGAACGGACACCACAAGGCGCGCGCCCTGAAGGCAGCTGTAGAGGGAGCCGTAACACACGAATGGACCATCTCAGCCCTGCAGATGCACCAGCACGGCATTATCGTTGCTGACGAACCTGCTACCGACGAACTGAAGGTTGCTACCTACAAGTATTTCAAAGACATTGAGAAGAACAACCTGCTTTAAAAGGTAGAAAGGTAAAAAAGTAAAAAGGTAAAAAAGTAGAAAGGTAAAAAAGTAGAAAGTAAAAATAAAAAATAAAAGACGAAGCTGTAAGCTCCGAAAGTTTATGTCTGACTTTCGGAGCTCACTTTATCTGCAGGGCTCTCCTATTTTTCTATCCGGATTCGCGCATCCACCGCTACCACGTCCTGGTCATCGGCCAACAGCGGATTGATGTCCATCTCTTTGATTTCTGTAGCAAAGCGTAACAGCGTGGAAAGGCGAACAATGATTTCGGCATATTTCTTTTCGTTGATACCCTTCTGACCGCGTGTACCTTTCAGTATCTTGTAACCTCGCAGCGAGTGTATCATGGAGTACACCTCACCATAGCTTAGCGGTGCGAGACCAGACTGCACATCCTTCAACACCTCGACGAAGATGCCGCCAAGACCGCACAACACTACATGACCGAAACGCTCCTCGTACTTGGCACCGATAAAGAGTTCCGTTCCCTTCATCATTTTCTGCACCATCACGGCTTGCGCATCCTGTATCTGCATCATACGGTCGAACTCCAACATGAGGTGCTCTGGGGTACGAATGTTTAGTGCCACACCACCCACATCGCTCTTATGAACAGGACCCACCACTTTGGCGACGACGGGGTATCCTATCTTTTGAGCAAAGGCTGCTAACTCGTCTTTGGATGTCGACACCAACTCAGGCACCATCGGGATGCCAGCACACCGCAGCAATTGACGTACAGTGTCAGGGTCAAGGTAGAAGCCAGTAGGACTAGATTCCCCTGAGGGGGTTGGAATACGCGCAATAATCTCTCTAATCTTCGGCACATCGACGCCATAGAGTTCCAATTCTGACGGAGCAGGTTTTGGCGTCCGCATAATTTGACTAAGTGCAGTAGCGAGTGTCACCTCATCGCTGAAATTGACGTGTCCCTTCTCCAAGAACGCTGCAACTTCAGGACCTGCGGTATGTAGGCTGGGCAGTACGGGAAAGATGGGTTTCTTACACTCCTGTATCTTCTGATGCAGCACCTCATAGGCCTCGTATAGCGTCGTCAGTCCTGGTGTGCCATAGATGACGGCAATGGCGTCAATGTTTTCAAACTTATTCTCACAATAATCGATAGCAATACCTAACTGCTCTGGCGTGCCCGTAGCGAGAATATCGATGGGATTAGCAACAGAAGACCCTGGAAACAACTGTGTCTTCAGTTCGTCAGCGATGTCACCCTGCAGCTTAGGAACCTGCAGACCTCCCTTCGACAAGGCATCCGTCAGCATCACCCCTGGTCCGCCGGCATGTGTCACGATGGCAAAGTTCTTGCCTTTCAGCTCTGGCAGTGTAAAGATACAACCAACCGTCGTCAATTCCTCGCGAGAGAAACAGCGCACGATACCTGCCTTACGAAACAGTGCCTCAACAGCCGAGTCACTCGAAGCAATGGCACCAGTATGACTTGATGCGGCACGACTGCCACTCTCCGATGCTCCTGCTTTGATGGCGGCTATGCGACAGCCCTTGCGAATAAGGCTTGAGGCGTGGAACAACAGCTTGTCTGGGTTAGCAATGTTCTCGATGTACAGCAACTTAACCAGCGAGTCGGTCTCGGCATTAAAATGCTCGTCCATGTATTGCAGCACGTCCTCAATGCCTATCTGCTTACCGTTTCCAATAGACCATACGCTATTGAATGGCAGTCCCTTGATAACGGCACTTTCCAAGATAAAGACAGCCGTAGCGCCAGAACCACTGACGAAATCGACACCCTTGGCACTCAGCGACGGGATGGGCTGAGTAAAGACGCTATGGTGACAGCGGTTCAGCAGTCCTATGCAGTTAGGGCCAATCAGCGCACAGCCATATTGCTCGCAGGTATTCAGAATGCGCTGTTCCATCGCCCACCCTTCCTTTGTCTCTTCGCCAAAGCCGGCGCTGATGATGATAAAAGCACGCACCTGCTTTTCGCGCGCCAGCAGTTCCACCGTATCAGGACACATCTTGGCGGGAATAACCAGTACCGCCAACTCTGTTGACGGCAAGTCCTCGGCGTTGTGGAACACCTTAATGCCTTGCACTTCTGTTTCTTTTGGATTGACAATATGTAGTGTGCCTTTATAACCGCCCTGCAGAATGTTGCGTACAATAGCACCCCCAGGCTTATGAACATTGTTTGACCCACCAATTACCACGATGGACCGCGGTTCCAGTAATTCTCGGTTTATCATCAGAATCGTTTTAAGTTTTACGCTGCAAAAGTACAAAAATGTGTGCGAATAAACAAATTATTCGCACACATTTTAATAAACAATGATTGCACCGCTATAGCGCTATGCCGCACTAATCCTTTTTGTTGTCGTTCTGACTAGTACGATGATGGCGCCGACGTTCCATCAGTTTTTTTTGAATTTTGTTTTCCACCTCATAGAAGCGACTGACCTGCTGTGCAGTAAGCACGGTGGCAAACTCGTCAATGAACTTCATGCGGATGGCTTGGGCCTGTTGTTGGCGCTCCATGCGTTGTTTTGTACGTTGCAGCTGTTGCTCTGGAGTCAGCGTTTTCTCGTGTTTCTTACCCTTCTTATGAGGTCCCCAAACGGCACGCATCTCCTCGCTATAGCGGCGATATACGGGCGCAAACTTCTCCTTCTGCTCGCTGGTCATCTCCAGACGTTGCGACAACTCATCGACTCTTGCCTGGAAGAAACGTTCTTTGATATCAGTGTCCTTGCTGGACTGTGCACTCGCTGCCATAGCAACAAGCAGCAACATGGTTGTCAGTATGTGTTTCATCTTCGTTTATTGTTTTATTCGTATTCAGCAATGTCATCAACATCGTAATAAGCCAGCAGCTGCACCTCCTCGTCGCTGATGCTATTCAGGAAGTCGTCTACAGGACTCTGAGATTCCAACTGCGCTACCTGTGGCACTTCCGTCGGACTCCACAGGCTGATACCAACAAAGACAAGTAGCACGGCAATTGCTGCTGCAGCATACTTCACCAAGGGGCGTATGGCAGCCTTGCGCTGACTGGACTGGCGGATAGCTGTCTCAGTAGTGTGCTCTATCAACCGAGCAATGTATTCGGGACTTTCTTTATACGGCATTTGCTTGCCTTGCATTTCAAAATCTGTCATTGTGCGTGTTGTTTGATGTATTCCTTTATTTTTTCTGTCGCATAGTGGTAATTCGTCTTCAGGGTACCGACGTTCTTGCCTGTGATGCGGCTTATCTCGTCGTAGCTCAGTTCATCATAATAGCGCAGGTTGAAGGCGATGCGCTGCTGGGTAGGGAGTGTGAGCAGAGCTTGTTGGAACACCTTCTGCATAGCATCGGCATCAGCAGGAGTCTCCGTCTCGAGTTTACCTAACAGCTTCACACTCAGGTCGTCGATACTCTGGAAGAGATGTGTCTGACGACGCAGGAAGTACAGGGCTTCGTTGGTGGCGATGCGGTACATCCATCCCAGCAGGCTTCCTTCACCCTTGAAGTTGCCGATGTTATTGAAGATCTTGATGCTTGTCTCTTGCAGCACGTCTTCTGCGTCGTCGTGTCCTACCACGATACGGCGGATATGCCAGTAGAGTTGTTCACCATACTGCCTCATCAACAGCCTGAAACCACGTTCCTGCTGCTTGGAATCAGCGAGCATCGCCAGGAGTTGTTGTTCTCCTAATGAGGCCCTCAGTGTGGCATTGCCATCGTCCTTTACTATCTTCATACACCTAAATGATTTAATAAATGACGAAAAGTTAAAGACGAAAGACTATATTTTTAAATATTTTTTTGTAATTTCGCACCGTGATACTGAAACAACGCGACAAACAGATACTTTCTATCGCCCTACCAGCCATCGTGACAAACATCACTGTGCCGCTGCTAGGACTGATAGACACAGCCATCGTGGGACACCTGGGCGATGCATCCTACATCGGAGCCATTGCAGTAGGAGCCATGATTTTCAACCTCATCTACTGGATGTTTGGATTCCTGCGCATGGGAACCAGCGGCATGACAGCACAAGCTCATGGACGGCGCGACATGACGGAGATCTGCTCGCTGCTAAGAAACTCATTGCTACAGTCGTTTTCCATCGCACTGCTACTATTGTTGCTGCAATGGCCATTATGCGAACTCATGCTGTGGCTGTTGGGACCCACACCCGATGTACGCCCGCTGACAGCCACCTACTTTTACATCGTGGTATGGGGAGCACCAGCCTCCTTGGGGCTATTCTCGCTAACAGGCTGGTTTATCGGCATGCAGAACACGGTCATCCCCATGCAGGTCAGCATACTGCAAAACATAAGTAACATCATCATGTCGCTCTTCTTCGTTTACGTTCTGGGCATGAAGATAGAGGGTGTGGCACTGGGCACTGTCATCGCTCAATATACAGGACTGCTCGTAGCTATTGTGTTGCTTTGGCGAAACTATCGTCGCCTGTGGAAAAAGAGTCGGCAACAGACCACATACAACAGCCATCATGCGTCACTTACTACTTTCTTCAGGGTCAACCGTGACATTTTCCTGCGTACATGCTGTCTCGTAGCGGTCAATCTCGCCTTTACGGCTTTAGGTGCACGTCAAGGTGCTACCATTTTGGCCGTCAATGCCCTGCTGATGCAGCTTTACCTGCTTTTCTCTTATGTCTTGGATGGCTTTGCCTATGCTGGCGAGGCATTAGGCGGACGCTACTGGGGAGCTCAAGATGGCGCTGCGTTTCGCGACGTTGTCAACAGACTGTTTAGGTGGGGAGCACTGATGACGGTCTTTTTTACTGCTGTTTATCTCTTTGGCGGCACACCTTTCCTCCGACTGTTGACCGACGAGTCGGGGGTTATCGAAGCCTCAAGCGACTACATCTGGTGGGCATACCTCATACCGATAGCGGGTGTAGCCGCCTTCATATGGGACGGCATCTTCATTGGAACGACTCAGACACGCGGCATGCTGCTGTCAGCCTGTATCGCCGCATGCACTTTCTTCGGCATCGTTGTAGGACTGACTGGACTTCTGGGAAACCATGCCCTCTGGTTAGCGCAGGTGCTCTTTCTCACCGTAAGGGGCGCAGTCCAAACCATCATTTATGCAACTCAGTTGCAAAAAACAGCATCTTAACGCTGTTTGCAACCAGATTGCAGCATTTTTTCCATACCTTTGCCGAAAAATTCAAAACACTTATAAAATGGAACACAACCATCACAACCACCACAATCATCACGAACACCAGCATGAACATCATAGCCACCATCACCATGTTCATGCAGTACCCACGTCACAACAGGGTATCTTTATCCTCTGCATCGTTCTTAACACTCTCTTCGTAGGCATTGAAGCCATCATTGGCTTGTGGCAGAACTCACTGTCGCTATTGTCGGATGCAAGTCATAACCTCAGCGATGTCTTCAGTCTGCTGCTCGTCCTCATAGCTTTCCGTCTGGCAAAAATGAAGACAGGCGAACACTACACATACGGACTGAAGAAGTCGACCATCCTCATCTCACTCGTCAATGCCATCTTGCTGTTGGTAGCCGTAGGAGGCATCGTCATAGAGAGTATCCATAAGTTCAACGAGCCAGCCGAAGTCAATGGCATTGTTGTATCGTGGACGGCTGGAGCAGGCATCGTCATCAACGGACTGACAGCACTTTTGCTCATGCGCGGACAGAAAGCTGACATAAACGTCAGAGGAGCATTCCTACACATGGTCGCCGACACGCTGGTATCGGTAGGTGTCGTCATCTCTGGTGTCATCATCTCCTGGACTGGGTGGAACATCGTCGACCCCATCGTAAGCCTCATCATCGCCTTTGTCATCCTCCTCACTACTTGGGACCTGTTGACAGCCTCGTTACGATTGCTTGTAGACGGCACCCCAGAAGGTGTGGAGCCTGACGACATACAGCACTTGATGGAAACTGCCGAACATGTCAAGGAGGTTCACCACCTTCACCTCTGGGCACTCAGCACTACCGAGAATGCGCTGACGGCACACATAGTGCTGGACAGCTTGGAACACATGGAAGAAGTGAAGACGCACCTTAAGGCGACACTCCACAAAAGCGGCATTGGTCACTCAACTCTGGAATTTGAAACGCCCGAATGCCACTGTCACGAACACGGATGTGAAAATTAAAATTAAAATACTTATTGGTAAAACTCGTTAAATAGCTTGGCTGTTTAACGGGTTTTTCTTATCTTTGTACGTAATTTTAATAATAAAGCGCTATGAAACGAACAGCATTTGCCCTTACTGCGGCATTTTTACTCATACCATTGTTGATGTCTGGACAAACATTTCAAACCCTGTGGAAACAAGTGGAAGAGGCACAAAACAAGGACCTGCCGAAAACCGCTATGAGCCATCTAAAAAAGATTGAACAGAAGGCAGACAAAGAAAAAGCTTACGGCCAACTGCTGAAAGCAACGTTACTATACTCAAAACTGCAGTCAGAGGTGGCACCAGACTCGTTGTCGCCAGCTGTCAGGCGGTTGGAGAAGCGTGAACAGGCAACACACGATGCTGCCTTGAAGGCTGTTTATGACGTAGTGCTCTCAAAAATCTATTCAGACAATCGCGAACTGGCAGAAGACTGGGAGAAACGCAGCAGTGAGTATCGTCAACTCGCCAAAGAGAACCCTGAGCAGCTAGCCGCTATCAAAGCTGACAGCTATTTACCCTTTGTCATCAAGGAGAAAGACAGCGAATGCTTTCAGCACGACTTGCTGAGCATTGTGGGTATGGAACTGCAGGAGTGGCAATGGCTGAGCACTTACTACAGCAAAGTTGGCAATCGGCAGGCCGCCTGTCTAACGGCACTACACACCGCTAACACCACCCAAAGCATAGACTCATTGATTAACATCTATGGAGATTTGCAAGAAGCTGGCGAACTTGCCATCAAACGCTATGAACTGATGAATGACAACCGAAATTCCAGTTCGCCACGCTTTAGCTTAAAAGAAAAGAACGACTGGCTGCTTCAGTCCATACAGCGTTGGGGAAAATGGAAACGGGCCAACGAGCTGCACAACGCACTGACCCTACTCAACAATCCCCAATATCAGGTACACATACCGCAATATGTCGTGGAGGTCAACAAGCCTCAATACATACAGTGCTTGCAACTGCGTAACCTGCAAAGTCTCACCATGCGCATCTATCGCACCAACCTGACTGGTGATACCGATTTGAGCCCAGATAACAACAAGCAATACCAGCAGATTAAAAGCGGCATGACGGAACTAAAGGACTTACAGCGCACGCTGACCTTCACATCCACCGTAGCATCTGCCGAACATGCTTCTTACGACATCTTTGAAGACTCCCTGCAAGTGGCAGGACTCCCCAGTGGCGTCTATCTTCTGGAATTCAGTTCTGCACCTGATACGCGCACCACCCGCATGCTGTACTTCGTCTCTGGCATCCGTGTCATCAGTCAAGCATTGCCCGACAACAAGATGCGCTACATCATAGTCGATGCCACCTCAGGTCAGCCCATAGCTGGTGCTCAGCTGCGACTGTCCTTCAGCAAGGGGTATAACAAGCCTGCCGAGACCCTTGTGCTGACATGCGACAAGCAGGGAGAGGCCGTTTATACTTATAGCAAGCAGCGTCCGTCAAGCGTCTTTGCCTATACCAATAGCGACAACAGCTGTCCTGACGTGAGCAGCTATGGCAACTACAACTATTATGAGCGACAATACAACACACAGCATACCAACTTGTTTACCGACCGTAGCATCTATCGTCCAGGACAGCGCGTCCATGTGGCAGCCATTGTGTGGAAAGACCTGTCGGCAACTGACAATATTGCCGTCAGCGGCGAACAGCTCAAGTTGGAATTGCGCGACGCAAACTACAAGATAATTGCCGAACAGCAACTCACCACTGACCGCTTTGGCAAGTGTCAGACAGAATTCACACTGCCCAAAGGACTGCTGAACGGACGCTTCACCATCACTACGTCAGGAGCCAGTACCAGCATTCAGGTAGAAGAATACAAGCGTCCTACCTTCCAAGTGGAATTTGCCGAATACAACAAGGCCTATCAGAATGGTGACACCATCACTGTCAGTGGCAAGGCGTCGACCTATGCCGGCGTGCCCGTACAGAATGCCAAAGTAAAATATACGGTAAAGCGTCGCGTTGCCTTCTGGTGGATGTCTTACTCCCGTTACTGGCAGTACGGCTATACGGGTCATTCGCTTCAAGAAGAGGTATTGAGCGAGGGCGAGACGCTGACAGAAGAAGACGGTACCTTCTGCATCGACATGCCGATGGAGTTGCCTGCCGACATAAGCAAACACCCCATGTTCTACCACTTCGTCGTAGAGGCCGAGGTGACTGATGTGGCAGGAGAAACGCATCGAGGCAATTTGTCACTTCCCTTGGGCAACAAAGCCACAGTACTCACCTGCGACCTACCCAGCCAGATACGCAATGACCAGTTGCCCGCCCTGACCTTTAACCGCAGAAATGCAGCAGGTAAGGATATCGCTGGAAGTGTCCGCTATCGTATCGATGAAAAGAAGTGGAAGCAGGCAGAAGCAGGCAGTCCGCTGTCGCTTAAAGACCATCAATTAAAGAGTGGCAAACATCGTTTAGAGGCTGTTTGTGACAACGATTCGCTGGAGTTGTCGTTCGTAGTCTTCGGACTGAACGACAAGAAACCTGCCACACAAACAAAGGACTGGTGGTATGTCTCTGAAAGCCAGTTTCCTGCCGACGGCAAGCCTGTCACCATACAGGTAGGGTCGTCGGATGCTGACATGCATATCGTCTACAACATTTTCGCAGGCACCAAAATGCTGGAGAGCGGAGCTGTCGAGAAGAATGCTGCACTGGAGAACCGCAAATTCACCTACAAAGAGGAATATGGCAACGGGCTGCTCGTCAGCTATGCCTGGGTGAAGGACGGAGAATGCCATCAGCATCAGACATTCATTCGCCGTCCTATGCCAGACAAGCAACTGAAGCTGACGTGGGAGACCTTCCGCGACCGACTGACGCCAGGACAGGAAGAAGAGTGGCGACTCGCTGTCAAAAAGCCTGACGGCACCGCAGCTGATGCCAGTATCCTTGCCGTACTTTACGACAAGAGCCTCGACGCCATCAAGTCTCACCAGTGGAACTTCTCACCTGCAAATACACTCGCGCAGCCCTCAACGTCGTGGCGGTGGCGCTCATGGGGCAGCAAGGGGATGAGTGCATACCAGAACTACCAGCTGCTCAACGTCCCCACCACCGTTTATAGCTACTTTGACCAAAGTGTCTTCCCTGTTTATATACGACCTCTGATTGTGGGCTATGGCGGAAGACTAAGGGGTGCGATGCCTGTCATGATGGCGAAGACTGCTGCCATTGACACTGCTGACTCCAGTAGTAACGAAGTCTTTGAACAGAAAGCGAATTCTATCATCATAAGAGGTAAAAACGTACAAGGGAACGATGCGGCAGAAATGACTGCCGACACCCAGAACGAGGAACCGGCAGCACAAGAAGTCCAGGTACGTGAGAATCTGAACGAGACCGCCTTCTGCTACCCCACTCTGGAAACCAATAGCGAGGGTATTGCCACGTTGAAGTTCACGCTGCCTGAGAGTCTGACATCATGGCGCTTCATGGGTATCGCCAACACCACCGATATGCTTTACGGCTACATCGATGGCGAGGCAGTAGCCCAGAAAGACGTGATGATACAACCCAATATGCCACGCTTTATCCGCATGGGCGACGAGGGTACCATAGCAGCCCGTATCTTCAACAATACAAATCATAGCATCGCTGGCACTGCCCGTATGCAACTTATTGACCCTGAGACGGAGCAAGTAGTCTTCGAACAGCAGCAGCCCTTCAGTGTTGAGGCTGGCAAGACGGGTTCAGCAACCTTTGCACTTCAGCACACGTCGTTCAACACCTCTCTCCTCGTTTGCAAGGTGATGGCAGTAGGCGACGGCTTCTCTGATGGCGAGCAGCACTACCTGCCCATACTGCCCGACCGCGAAATGGTGACAAAGACGGTTCCCTACACCCAGCACCAGCCTGGCGTCAAGCGCATCGACCTCCAGCAACTGTTCCCACAGGGTACGACGCAACAGAAGCTGACCGTTGAATATACCAACAATCCTGTATGGCTTATGGTGCAAGCCCTGTCGGTCATCGGAACACCGTGTGAACATAGCGCCATTGATCAGGCTGCCGCTTACTATAGCAATCTGTTGGCAAAGACGCTGGTAGCACAGAGTCCGCAAGTCAAGCGCGTCTTCGAACAATGGAAGCACGAGGAGAGCACTGCCGCTGGACAAGAGACGCTGCAGAGTCAGCTGGAGAAGAACGAAAAACTGAAGGATCTGGTGCTCAGCGAGACTCCCTGGCTCAACGATGCCAATAGGGAGAACGAGCAGAAGCACCGTCTGGCTGACTTCTTCGACGACAACACCATCGCCTACCGTCTGTCGGCTGCTGTCGAGAAGTTGAAGAAGCTGCAAAACAGCGACGGCTCCTTCTCCTGGTACCCAGGGATGGATGGCAGCACCTATATGACTGTTGCCGTTGAAGAGATGCTGGCACGTCTGAGCGTGATGGCAGGACAGCAGACGGACATCCGAGAGTTGCAAGACAAGGCCTTCAACTACATCGGCAAGGAGATGGTAGACTTAGTGGCTAAGATGAAGCAAGCGGAGAAGAAAGGACACAAGCAGACGTTCCCCTCATTCACAGCACTGCGCTGGCTCTACATCTGCGCCATTGACGGACGCAAGCTGCCCAGCAACGTGAAGTCAGCCAACGGCTACCTCATCAACCTGCTAAAGAAAGACATCAAGCGGCAGACCATCTACGAGAAGGCACTGACAGCCATCGTTCTGACAAAGAACGGTGAACACGCCAAGGCCTCAGAATACGTGAAGAGTCTTAAGGAGTACACTGTATATACAGAGGAGATGGGACGCTACTATGACACCCGTCGTGCCACTTATTCCTGGTACGACTACAAGATACCTACCGAGGTAGCCGCCATAGAAGCTATTCTGCAAGTCACCCCCAGCGATGTACAGACGGTTGACGAGATGCGACGCTGGCTCTTGCAGGAGAAGCGCACTCAGTCGTGGGATACCCCCATCAACAGCGTCAATGCCATCTGGGCATTCCTCTATGGCAACAGTCAGGCGCTGACGACGGGTGGCAATGCCAGTGTTCTTGCTATTGACGGCAAGGCCCTCGACGTTCCTCAAGCTACCGCTGGTCTTGGGTATGTCAAGACAGCGGTACACGACTTGACTGCCGCCCATACCTTCACAGCTACGAAGACCAGCGAGGGGACCTCGTGGGGTGCTGTCTATGCGCAGTTCCTGCAGAAGACCGCCGAGGTGGAAGCCTCGAAGAGCGGTATCAGCATCAAGCGTGAAGTCATTCAGCGCACAGCCGACGGCAAACCGCTCATTGTATCAGAAAAAGCAGCAGCCCTCAAGGTTGGCGACCGTGTCACCATTCGCCTGACCATCGACAGCGAACGCGACCTCGACTTCGTACAGGTCGTCGACCGTCGTGCCGCCTGCTTCGTGCCTATCAACCAGCTGTCAGGCTACCGTAATGGTGCATATACGTCGCCAAAGGACTATGCCACACAATACTTCCTCAGCAGATTAGCCAAAGGGCGCCTCGTCCTCGAGACGGAGTATTACATCGACCGCAAGGGACAGTATGAGACAGGCACCTGCACCATTGGCTGCGTCTATGCTCCTGAATATCGTGCTACGGCTCCCTCCATGACAATAAAAGTAAACGAATAATGAAGCAAAACACCAGCATACTTGCCCTGCTCCTGCTGCTGGCGCTTCCTGTCAGTGCGCAAAAGTTGGTTATAAAGAAGCCAACTGTAAACGTTGGACGCACGGGTTATCAGCAGCCCGTCACTGCCGTCTTTGAACTCGAGAACAAGAGCCGCCGCAAGCTGAAGATTGAAGCCGTCAAGCCCGACTGCTACTGTACCACTGTGGAGTGGCCCCACCGTGACATCAATGGCGGCGAGAAGTTCCAGATACGTATGACCTACGATAGCCGCCAGTTGGGACACTTCGACAAGCAGGCTGCCGTCGTCTCCAATGGCAGTGCCAAGCCAGTCTATCTCTGCATGCAGGGTGTCGTGCTGACAGAGGTGAAGGACTTCTCCAAGACCTATCCCATCGATATGGGCGACCTGTTGCTCGACAAGAACGCACTGGAGTTTGACAACGTCAACATGGGCGACATACAGCAGCAGGAGATTCACATCTACAACAACGGCAGCACGGCGTACCACCCAAACCTGATGCACCTGCCGTCATACCTCTCTGCCACGATGACGCCCAAGCGTCTGTCACCCCGTCAGGCTGGTGTCATGAAGGTGACACTCAACTCTGCCATGATTCACGACTACGGACTGTCGCAGAGCAGCATCTATCTGGCAGGGAACCCTGGCGACAAGGTCAGTGCCGACCACGAGATAGACGTTGCCGTCGTCTTGCTGCCGTCGTTTGCCGGCATCAGTGACGCCCAGCGGCAATACGCCCCCAAGATGCAGCTGTCGAAGGAGAATGTCGACATCAGCTTCAACGGCAAGAAAAAGAAGACGGACATCATAGAGATAACCAATACAGGACGTACGCAACTGGACATCACGTCGCTTCAGCTCTTTACTGGCGGTCTGAAAGTGTCGCTGGGCAGCAGTACGCTGAGACCTGGCGCAAAGACAAAGCTGAAGATAACAGCCCTGCGGGAAGAGCTGAAGAAGGTGCGTCTCCGTCCGCGTATCCTGATGATTACCAACGACCCCTCGAAACCCAAAGTGACGATAACGATAAACGCAAAATAATGGAACATCCAGAGAACAGTGCAGATTATGTAGGACTACAGGTCAACAGTGGTGTTGAGCAACAGTCTATCGTGAACCCCTACCTTAAGCGCAACCGCTTTCGCCGTCGCGAGCTGTCGGTAGCTGAGATGGTGGAGGGCATCACCAAGGGCGACGTCACCATCCTATCACAGGCTGTGACGCTGGTGGAAAGCGTCAATCCTGACCACCAGTCGAAGGCCCAGGAGGTCATCAACAAGTGCCTGCCCTTCAGCGGCCGCTCCATCCGCATCGGCATCAGTGGTGTTCCTGGTGCTGGCAAGTCGACGAGTATTGACGAGTTTGGCATTCACGTCCTCAAGGAGAAGGGAGGCAAACTCGCAGTCCTGGCGATAGACCCCTCATCGGAGCGCTCCAAGGGTAGTATCCTGGGTGACAAGACCCGCATGGAGAAACTCTCCGTACACCCCGACTCCTTCATACGTCCCAGTCCGACGGCAGGCTCGCTGGGTGGTGTGGCACGTAAGACGCGAGAGACCATCATCCTCTGCGAGGCTGCCGGCTTCGACAAGATTTTCGTCGAGACGGTAGGTGTAGGACAAAGCGAGACGGCCTGCCACTCCATGGTAGACTTCTTTCTGCTCATCCAGCTGGCAGGTACTGGCGACGAGTTGCAGGGCATTAAACGAGGCATCATGGAAATAGCCGACGGCATAGTCATCAACAAGTGCGACGGCGAGAATGTCGACAAGTGCCATATGGCAGCCACCAACTTCCGCAATGCGTTGCACTTCTTCCCCATGCCCGAAAGCGGCTGGCTGCCGAAGGTGTTGTGCTACAGCGGTTTCTACGGCTATGGCATCAAGGAGGTGTGGGATATGATTTACCAATATATCGACTTCGTGAAGGCTAACGGCTACTTTGACTACCGCCGCAATGAGCAGTCGAAATACTGGATGTACGAAAGCATCAACGAACACCTGCGTCTTCACTTCTATAACAACCCACAGATACAAGCTCAGCTTCAGGAGGCCGAGCGCTCCGTTCTGGCAGGTCGGCAGACGTCGTTCTCTGCAGCCCAGAGTCTGTTGGACACCTATTATAACCAGCTATGCTCAAAATAGAAATAGACAGCGGCAGTGGTTTCTGCTTTGGTGTGACGACCGCCATCCAGAAAGCCGAGGAGGAGCTTGCAAAGGGCAACACGCTCTACTGTCTGGGTGACATCGTGCATAACGGTATGGAGTGTGAACGTCTGCGACAGCTGGGACTCATCACCATCGATCACCAAGAGATGGCACAGCTACACAACGTCAAAGTGCTGCTGCGCGCACACGGCGAGCCACCTGAGACCTACGAACTGGCACAGCGCAACAACATCGAGATTATCGATGCCACCTGTCCTGTCGTGCTGCAGTTGCAGAAGCGCATCAAGAAGCAGTACGACACGTCACTCATAGCCCGCCACTCGTCGTTGCCCCCACAGATTGTCATCTTTGGCAAGAAGGGTCACGCCGAAGTGTTAGGACTGGTAGGACAGACGCATGGCGAGGCGGTAGTCATCGAGACCTTCGACGAGGTGACGCGTCTGGACTTCACACGCGACATCTACCTCTACTCACAGACCACCAAGTCACTCGACGAGTTTCATCGCATCATAGACTATATCCAGGAGCACATCGCACCTGCCGCCACGTTCAAGAGTTTCGACACCATCTGCCGCTCTGTTGCCAACCGCATGCCAAACATCTCGTCGTTTGCTACGCGCCATGACCTCATCCTCTTCGTCTGTGGACGCAAGAGTTCCAACGGGAAGGTGCTCTTCAATGAGTGTCTGCGCGTCAATGCCAACAGCCACCTCATAGAAGGTCCTGATGAGATTGACGCAGCCTGGCTGCAAGGTGTCGAGACGATAGGCATCTGCGGTGCCACCTCGACACCCAAGTGGCTCATGGAGCAATGTCGTGACGCACTGCAGACCTCACACCCCTAACCTCATACATCAAACATCTTACATCACACATCTTATGCCCCAACTTCCTCAGACATTCATAGACAGCACACGCCAAGTGATGGGCTCCCAGCGCCTGGAGCGCTATCTGCGTTCGTTCGACGAGGAAGCGCCCGCCAGCATCCGTCTGAATCCGCTGAAGGCAGCAGCGCTGACACCCACCGACGCCGAACGGGTGCCTTGGTGTCGTGACGGCTACTATCTGCGACAGCGTCCCAACTTCACGATGGACCCACTGCTTCATGCCGGCTGCTACTATGTTCAGGAAGCTGCGTCGATGTTTCTCGACGAGGTGCTGCGCCAACTACACAACGCATACGTCAGCCGTCAGCCTTACGCCATCAGACCGCAGACCGCCCTGGACCTCTGTGCAGCACCTGGCGGCAAGTCGACACTGCTGCGTGCCGCACTGCCTGCTGACTGTCTGCTGTACTCCAACGAACCCATGCGCAACAGGGTCAACATCTTGCAGGAGAACGTCCAGAAATGGGGCTGGAGCTGTCATGTCGTCACCAACAGCTATCCGCAGGCATATCGCGAATCAGGACTGCAGTTCGACCTCATCGTCTGTGACGTACCTTGTTCTGGCGAGGGCATGTTCCGCAAGAATCCTGCCACCATCGGCGAGTGGAGTCCACAGCAGGTGGAGAAATGTGCCGCCCTGCAGCGCGACATCGTCAGCAACGCCTGGCACTGCCTGCAACCTGGTGGTATCTTTATATATAGTACGTGTACCTTTAATACAAAGGAGAACGAGGAGAACGTGCGCTGGCTGCTCACAGAATACGATGCGGAGGTGATAGCCATCGACACGAAGCCTGAGTGGAACATCACCGGTTCGCTGCTCGACGGCTTTACAGCCCCCGTCTATCGTTTCATTCCTGGCATCACCAGGAGCGAGGGCTTGTTTATGTGCGTACTGCGCAAGAAAGGGTCAGCCAGCCCCCATCGCCCGTCACGCGGCGCCTCCACGCTGCACACGCTACAGTCGACACCACTTACTGACGCGTCGGCTCCGCGCTGTGACTTGTCGTACCCAGAGGCTATAGCCTATCTTCGCGGCGAGACCTTGGCACTACCCCCTGACACACCACGAGGGCATGTCGTCGTCACCTTCATGGACCATCCCTTGGGAATGGTGAAAAACATCGGCTCGCGCGCCAACAACCTATACCCCAAACCCTGGAGAATAAAAACCACACATATACCGCACGATTATGAAGCAATACTTAGACATACTTGACCGTATCCTCAAGGAGGGTACGCAGAAGGGCGACCGTACAGGCACGGGCACCCTGAGCATTTTTGGAACACAGAGTCGCTACAACCTTGACGACGGGTTCCCCCTGCTCACCACCAAGAAGCTGCACCTGAAGTCGATTATCTACGAACTGCTGTGGTTCCTGCAGGGCAACACCAATGTGCACTGGCTACAAGAGCACGGCGTACGCATCTGGAACGAGTGGGCTGACGAGAACGGCGAGTTGGGACCCGTCTATGGACACCAGTGGCGCTCGTGGCCCGACTATGACGGTGGTGTCATCGACCAGATACAATATGTCGTAGACCAGCTGAAGACCAACCCCACGTCACGCCGTATGATTGTCTCGGCATGGAATGTGGCAGAGGTCAACAAGATGGCACTGCCCCCCTGTCACACCATCTTCCAGTTCTATGTCGACTACCCCAACGGTCAGGACGCACAGGGACGTCTGTCGCTGCAACTCTACCAGCGCAGTGCCGACACCTTCCTGGGTGTACCCTTCAACATCGCCTCCTACGCCCTGCTGCTGCAGATGATGGCACAGGTTACGGGCTTCCGTGCCGGCGACTTCATTCACACCACTGGCGACACCCACCTCTACCTGAACCACCTCGAACAGGCTCGTCTGCAACTGACGCGCCAGCCGCGTCCGCTGCCTACGATGACGCTCAACCCTGACGTGAAGAGCATCTTCGACTTCCAGTACGAGGACTTCACGCTGACAGGTTACGACCCCCATCCACATATTAAAGCAGAAGTTAGCGTATGACCGTCACCATCATTGCTGCCGTAGCCCACAACAGGGCTATCGGCTTTCAGAACAAGTTGCTATACTGGTTGCCCAACGACATGAAGCGCTTCAAGGCGCTGACCTCTGGCCACACTGTCATCATGGGGCGTAACACTTATCTGTCGCTGCCCAAGGGGGCTCTGCCCAACAGACGCAACGTGGTGTTGAGCAGCGTCTATGGCAATGCCTCTGCCGACGAGAAGGCTGTGCGCTTTCCCCATTGCGACGTCTATGTCTCACTGGAGGCGGCACTGCGCAGTTGTCAGGCTGACGAGGAGGTATACATCATCGGTGGGGCGCGTGTCTACGAGCAAGCCCTGCCTTTTGCCAACAGGCTGTGTCTGACCGAAATAGACGACACGCCTGAGTCGGCTGACGCCTTCTTTCCTGACTACAGCGGCTGGCGTATAGAGAAGAAAGAAGCCCATCCGCAGGATGAGCGTCACGCCTTCAGCTATGCTTTCGTCGATTATGTCAAGGGTGAGGGCGATAGTTCCCTTTTGCCGAATAGTTGATGTTCAGCGCACCAGCACGGCGCAGCGCCTGTTTCACATCGTTGATGACCCCCATCTGCGTCTGGCGGTCGGCACGGATGGAGACCGTCAGCAGGTGGCGCTCGTCGTCAGGTAGCTTCTGGCGCTCCTTCTCTATCAACGCTGGAATGTCGTCAACTGCAACCAACTGGTTGTTCATCTGAATACGCGTCTCGTCGCTCACCACGTGGCCCTGGCTATCGGTCGGATGTCCTATGAGGATATACACCATATTCGCCTTCTTGACATCCTTGCTCACCTCGCTGCCCTGCGGCACCTGATAGGCCACCTTAGGCTCCACCTGTCGCATGTGGGTTACTATCATGAAGAAAAACAGCACCGTGAATATCAGGTCGGGCAGTGCTGCCACGTTCAGGGCGGGCACCTCGCGGCTTTGTCGTCTGAATCTACTCATCGCTGATGCCCTCCCTAATCTTCATGGGGTGAATACCCAGTTTTCTGTACGTCGCCACGATGGCGTCCTGCATGTTGAAGTATGCATTGTAACTCGACTTGCGGCCTGTCTCCACACTGATGACATACTGGTCGTTCACACGTGAAGCCAGAAACGACTCCACCTGCTGCTGCAGCTCGACGAGTGTCACACGCTGTCCGTCACAGGTGTAGCTATCGTCATCGCCGATGCTGACCTGCAGGACGTTCTGGCGGTTTATGTCGCGCTGCTCGTGTGCATCCTCCTTGGGCGACAGCCTGCGCGCCAGTCCGCTGTCGGCATCCATTGACGATGTCACCAGGAAGAACACCAGCAGCATGAACGAGATGTCAGCCGTCGATGTCGTGTTCAGCTCAGGAAACGTCCGTTTTCTCCGTTGAAACCGCATCCGCGCTCCCCCTTTTTTATTTGTTAATCCAGAACGAGCGCAGCGATGACACCACCACCGCCACGACGGCAACGAGCAGCACAATATACATGAGCCACAACATCACGTCGGCCAGAAAAGAATAACCCGCTTCAACCATTGTTTTGTGCTTTATATTGTGTCACCGAGTCCAAGAACGTAATGGCGCTCTCCTCCATCTGGGCCGTAAGGCGCTCAATCTTCGAGAGAATATAGTTATAGAAAAACTGCAGTACGATGGCGACAATGATGCCGAAGATGGTGGTGATGAGTGCCACCTTCATGCCCTTAGCCACAATAGCCGGACTGATGTCGCCTGCCGTCTGTATCTGGTCAAAAGCCATCACCATGCCAATCACCGTACCCAGGAAGCCCAGCGAGGGTGCCACCGCTATGAACAGCCGAATCCAGGTGCACCCCTTCTCCATGAGCGACAGTTGTACGGCACCATAGTTCGTCAGCTGGCGGTCAATGTCCTCAATGCTTTCCTTGATGTGCAGCAGTCCCTGATAGCATATCGAGGCCACTGGTCCACGCGTGTTGCGACACAGCGACTTAGCACGCTCCACGTCACTCTGCTGCAGACAGCCGTCGACGTCGTTCAGCAGCCGTTTCGTATTCACCTCTGCCAGTGTCAGGTAGACGATGCGCTCGATGCAGAACGCCAGTCCCAGCACCAGCGCCAACGCCACCAGCGACATGAAGCCGGCAGAGCCCTCGATGAATTTCTGCTTCAATTGCTTATGCAGTCCGCCGCCCGCTGTGGATTGTGCCTCGTCAGCGTCACCCAGCTCGGCATCTACCAGCATCATTGCCGAGTCGGCCATCAGCGTGTCGCCAACCATCCCTTCTGTCACGGGCTTTTCGTCCTGTGCACAGGCGGGCACAGTCGCCGTCAGCCCCAGCATGACGGCACACAGCACAATATATAAAAACCTCATCTTCATTCTCATCATATTTACAATAATTCCGCAAAGGTAGCATGTTTTTAAGAAACTTCCAAGAAAAAAGAAAAATAATTTGTGTCATGGCGCGTATCGCGTATCATGCGCAACATTAGGAAATTTGAAAATGGTAGGAAAATAAGGTTGTATTTATATTATTATTTTATTATATATAATAATTCATATATGCTGTCATTTACATAAAATTCATTTTTCCGTATGTTGCGCATGATACGCGATACGTAGACTTCCGACGGATATTGTTTACTGTTCATCTCTTTTGTCTTGCTGTCATTTTAACATTTCAAATAAAAACAAGATAATCGGGGCAACCATTGTTTCGCTTTTGAATTATTCGTACCTTTGCACTGTCGATGAGAGGTACACTAAACTGCGGCCAAGGCACAGAAAATTATTTCCCATACTAGCCAAGAAAATTTTCCTGGGCAGGGCGCAAAAATTAGCCTCGAAATCGGCAACGGCGGCTCTAACTCCGGCTCTAACCCTGGCTCTAACCCTGGCTCTAACACCAGCGAGCCCAGCAACACCAACCACAACGGTGGCGGCAACGACACTCCAACTCCAGGTGAAAGTTGCGGGTCGAGCTACGAGTAGAACTGAAAAAAGTAAAAGGGCTTTTGTTGGGGTACCCGGATTCGAACCAGGAAAGGCAGGACCAGAATCTGCAGTGTTACCATTACACCATACCCCAATATGTGAAAACCTCGCAAGTGAGAGGTGCAAATCTCGATTTGCGGGTGCAAAGGTACAACATTTTCTGGAACTTCCAAACTTTTTTTGCACTTTTTTATCGTAGAAAGCAAAAAAAGGTGCGACGAGGCGGCATACGCAATCTTTTTTCAGTTAAAAAATATTAGTTATAGCACAATTCCAAAATTATTGCGTACCTTTGCGCCTTAAATTATAATATGTAAATGGAATTAGTAAATTCAATCGTAAAAGGGATACAGGAGAAGAAAGGCCAGCACATCGTGGTGTGCGACCTGCAGGGCATTGACGGTGCCATAACGAACTACTTCATCATTTGTCAGGGCAACTCACCGTCGCAGGTGGAAGCGATTACCGAGAGCGTCGGCGAGACGGCACGCAAGGAGCTGGGCGAGAAACCCAGTCAGGTGGCTGGGCTGGACAACGCCCACTGGGTGGCGATGGACTACGGCGACGCGATGGTGCACATCTTCCTGCCTGACGAACGGCAGTACTACGACTTGGAACACCTGTGGGAAGATGCCCAATTGACAGAGATAGCAGACTTGGACTAATTTACTTTATTAAGATACGACATTGGAACAGAACAAACAACAAGACAGCAAGCAGCAGCGCCCCCGTCAGCCTCAGCAGGGCAATGGCGGTCCGCGATTCAGCATGAGTTGGATCTACTTTCTGGTCATTGCGGGACTGGTTGCTTTCTGGTATACGAACGGCGGCAGCGACAATTCGAGTATAACGACGGAGGCCAGCTATTCGGACTTCAAGACGATGGTTCAGAAGGGTTATGCCAAAGACATCGTGGTGAACAAGAACAGCGGTACGCTGCAGATGTACGTCAAGCCTGAACACTTCTACGACGTGTTTCACCAGCACGTGCAGCAGACGGGTAAGAACCCCAGCGTGACGGTGGGCATCGGGTCGACAGACCAAGTGGAGATGTTTGTCAACCAGATGCGCGAGGAAGGGCACTTCCAGGGCAAATACACGTACGACAATTCGAAGGAGAGTGAGTTTCTGAACTCGCTGCTGATGAACATCCTGTTCTTCGGCGCACTCATCATGGTGTGGATGTTCATCATGCGACGGATGGGAGGCGGAGCTGCCGGCCCTGGCATGATGGGCGGCGGCATCTTCAGCGTGGGGAAGTCGAAAGCACAGATGTACGAGAAAGGCGGCGAACTGGGCATCACCTTCAAGGACGTAGCAGGACAGGCTGGCGCCAAGCAGGAGATGCAGGAGATAGTGGACTTCCTGAAGAATCCGCAGAAATATACCGACCTGGGTGGTAAGATTCCCAAGGGAGCACTGCTCGTGGGTCCTCCAGGAACGGGTAAGACACTGCTGGCGAAGGCTGTTGCCGGCGAGGCTGGCGTACCCTTCTTCTCGATGTCTGGCTCTGACTTTGTCGAGATGTTCGTTGGCGTGGGTGCCAGTCGTGTGCGCGACCTCTTTGAAAAGGCAAAGCAGAAGGCACCGTGCATCATCTTCATCGACGAGATTGACGCCGTAGGACGTGCACGTTCGAAGAACCCTGCCATGGGTGGTAACGACGAACGTGAGAACACGCTGAACGCCCTGCTGACGGAGATGGACGGCTTTGGCACCAACAGCGGCATCATCACGCTGGCAGCCACCAACCGCGCCGACATGCTGGACTCGGCACTGTTGCGCGCAGGACGCTTCGACCGTCAGATACACGTCGACCTGCCCGACCTGAACGAACGCAAGGAGGTATTCATCGTACACCTGAAGCCCCTGAAACTGGACGAGAGCGTGGACGTCGACTTCCTGGCACGTCAGACTCCAGGTTTCTCAGGTGCTGACATCGCCAACGTCTGCAACGAGGCAGCACTGATTGCTGCCCGCTTCAACCGCGAGAAGGTGGGCAAGCAGGACTTCCTGGATGCCGTCGACCGCATCATAGGCGGACTGGAGAAGAAGACGAAGGTGATGACGGAGGCCGAGAAGAAGTCGATAGCCATCCACGAAGCTGGCCACGCCACCATTTCGTGGTTTACCGAGTTTGCCGACCCACTGGTCAAGGTGAGCATCGTACCCCGTGGAAGGGCGCTGGGTGCTGCTTGGTATCTGCCTGAGGAACGCGTGCTACAGACGAAGGAGGCGATGCTCGACGAGGTGTGCTCGCTCTTGGGCGGACGTGCTGCCGAGGAGCTGTTCATCGGCCACATCTCGACTGGCGCCATGAACGACCTGGAGCGTACCACACGGTCGGCATACGCCATGGTGGCATACGCAGGCATGTCGGACAAGCTGCCCAACATCAACTACTACAACAACCAGGAATACTCGTTCCAGAAGCCGTACTCGGAGACGACGGCAAAGATTATGGACGAGGAGGTGCAGAAGATGATCAACGAGCAGTATGCGCGTGCGAAGCAGATTCTAACCGAACACAAGGAGGGTCACGCCCAGTTGGCAGCGCTGCTGGTGGAGCGTGAGGTGATATTTGCCGAGGACGTGGAGCGCATTTTCGGCAAGCGCCCCTGGGTAAGCCGTGCCGAAGAGCTGCTGGAAGCCCAGCAGCGGGCTGAAGCCGAGGCGATGGCTGAACGCCGTGCACGAGAGCTGGGACTGATTCCTGAGAACGGCAAGGACAGCGACAAGGCTGCTGTCGGCGAGGACAATGCCCCAGGGCAGGATGCCAAGGACAATGCCCCAGCACAGGACGCCGACAAGACGGACAATAACTAAAACCGAAACGAGATATGAAAAACTTCATCGTACGAACCATCACAGGCATCATCTTCGTTGCTGCCCTCGTAGCCAGCTTCCTAAGACCGGAAGCCATGGTGCTGCTGTTCAGCATTATAACAGGACTCACCGTCTGGGAGTTTACAGGACTGGTCAACCAGCGTCCAGGCGTCGCCGTCAACCGCTTCATCTCGACGGTGGCAGGCGTCTACTTCTTTTTCGCCATGACGTATTTCTGCAGCGACGTCTATGCCGGCGTTGCCAAGTCGGTGGTCTTCATCCCCTACCTCGTCACCATCATCTACCTGCTGGTGGCCGAACTCTATCTGAAGCAGGAAGACCCCATCAACAACTGGGCTTACACCATGCTGTCGCAGATGTACATCGCCCTACCCTTCTCACTGCTCAACGTGCTGGCATTCAATGCGACGAACCAGGGCTTCGTGGCTTTCAACACGCTGTTGCCGCTGAGCGTCTTCGTATTCCTGTGGCTGAACGACTCAGGCGCCTATTGCGTAGGGTCGCTCATAGGGCGCCACAAGCTGTTCCCCCGCATCTCGCCAGGCAAGTCGTGGGAGGGCTCCATCGGCGGCGCCATCGTCGTGCTGGCAGCAGCGTGGGCTATCAGCCAATACCTGGACCAAGAGATGCTGACCCTGCCCGAGTGGATGGGACTGGGACTCGTCGTTGTCGTCTTCGGCACGTGGGGCGACTTGACCGAGAGTCTCTTCAAGCGCACACTGGGCATCAAGGACTCAGGCAACATTCTGCCAGGTCACGGCGGCATGTTAGACCGCTTCGACTCATCGCTGATGGCGATTCCTGCCGCTGTCGTCTATCTGTACACGCTGTCGTTGTTTTAGCTATTATATATAAAGAGGTATGAGTAAAGAAGAAAAACTGGTCACTGACAACCTGGGGTACGTCATTACGCTGGCACGCCAATACAGCAGTGACATCCTGTCGACCGACGACCTCGTCAGCGAGGGAGCCATCGGCATGATGAAGGCTGCCAAGAAATACGACCCCTCACGCCAGAAACCCTTTGTCACCTTTGCCGCTCCTTACATCCGCCAGGCCATCGAACAAGCCATCAGCAGGCTGGACTCAGAGGCGACTGTCCGCTCGACCGACGAGTCGCTGCCACGAGGAAGTCATAACAACTACACGCTGCTGAACGTGCTGGAAGACCAGAACGCGCCTCGCGCCGACGCGGCATCGGAACTGACGCTGAGCGACGAGATGCTGAGCAGCATGAACCGGCTGGACCAACGGCAGCACGCCGTCATCAGCCGCTACTACGGCGTAGGCTATGAGCGCCAAACGATGGCCGAGATTGCCGCTGCGATGGGAATGAAACGTGAACGGGTGCGCCAAGTGCGCGACCAGGCACTGAGGAAACTCAGAAAACAAGACTCGTTATAACTTAAGGCATCATGCGCGCGATAGTCTCTTTACTCTTCTTCCTCTTCACCCTCGCACCCCTGCAGGCCAAGGTCATCAAAGTATTGGCCATCGGCAACAGCTTCTCGCAGGATGCCGTCGAGCAGTACCTCTATGAACTGGCACATGCACAAGGCGACTCGCTCGTCATCGGCAATGCGTACATCCCTGGGTGCAGTCTGGAGACGCACTACAACAACATCCTGAGCGATACTGCCATGTATAACTACCGCAAGGTAGTGGGCGGCGTAAAGGCTAAATATAACAAGGTATCGCTGCGACGCATCATCCGCGACGAACCATGGGACCTCATCACACTGCAGCAGGCCAGCCACCTGTCAGGCCTGCTCAACACCTTCGCACCGCTGCGCCCTCTGAAACAGGAGGTCAAGAAATATGCCAGCAGCCTGCACGTGCAGTTTGCGTGGCACATGACGTGGGCGTACGCCTCCGACTTCCAGGACAAACGCTTCGCAGCTTACGACTACAACCAGCGCCAGATGTACAGCGCCATCGTCAGCACCATGCTCAGCGTACTGCCTGCCGTCGACATTCAGCGCGTCATCCCCACAGGCATCGCCATTCAGTTGGGGCGCTACCGCTTTGGCGACATACTCTGTCGCGACGGCATGCACCTCAGTCTGACGCTGGGACGCTACATTGCCGCCTGCACGTGGTGTGAGTTCCTGACAGGACGCATCGTCGACGGCAACACCTATCACCCTGAAACCATCACCGACGAAGAGGCGCAATACTGCCAGCAGGCTGCCCACGAAGCCATCTTCATGCAGCATCAGGGACGCTACTCCGTCTTCTGATGTGTGTCATGTGTTAAGGGGCACACTGCACCGCACCTTCACAGAGCCAAAAATTTTTGCACACTCACAGGAGCATGTGTGCAATAAAAAAGCATAAAAGTAGCTGATTTTCAATAAAAAGCGAAAAATTTCTTAATTCTTAATCCTAAATTAGCATTTTTTTAGTATCTTTGCAGCCCGTAAAAGAGTCACTATGTGTTGTTTAGAGCTGATGAAGATAGACCTCAAGGGGATGAAGGAAGATGCCAAGAGCCTCGACTTCCGTCTCGACGACGCCTTCTTTCAGGCTCTGGACGGCTCACAGCTGGAACACGGAGCATTGCACGTGTCGGTATCTATACGCAAGATGGCCGGCTTTTATGAACTCCGCTTCCATACCGAAGGCTCCGTCATCGTGACCTGCGACCGCTGTCTGGAAGACATGGAGCAGCCCATTACGACTGACAACATGCTGACGGTAAAGTTGGGCGACACATACAACGAGGACGATGACACCATCACCATCGACGAGCAAGAAGGAATTCTCGACGTGGCGTGGTTCATCTATGAGTTTACGATGCTGGCCATACCCATCAAGCACATTCATGCACCTGGAAAATGCAATAGTGCGATGACGCAGAAGCTAGAAGAGCTGAGCGGCGCTGTCCGAAGCGGCGAAGAGGAGGCAGAAGGCGCCATAGACCCACGCTGGAGTGCACTCACTGAGTTAAAAAATAAAATGTAAATTGTAAATCGTTAAAATAGTAAATCACTATGGCACATCCTAAAAGAAGACAATCAAACACCCGTACCGCTAAGCGTCGTACCCATGACAAAGCTGTAGCTCCCACACTGGCTGTATGCCCTAACTGTGGCGCTTATCACATCTACCACACCGTATGCCCCTCTTGTGGCTACTACCGTGGCAAGATTGCTATTGTAATGGACGAAACAGCTAAGTAATGAGCAGAATCAACGCGATAATCACCGGCATTGGCGGCTATGTGCCCGACTACGTCCTCAACAACGAGGAACTCTCGCGCATGGTCGATACCAATGACGAGTGGATTATGACCCGTGTGGGTATTAAGGAACGCCGCATCCTCACCGAAGAGGGGCTGGGCACCAGCTACATGGCACGCAAAGCCGCCAAACAGCTGATGCAGAAGACGGGCTGTGACCCTGATACCATCGACGCAGTCATTGTCACTACGTCAACGGCTGATTATAAGTTCCCATCCACAGCCAGCATCGTACTGGGCAAGCTAGGCTTGAAGAACGCCTTTGCCTTCGACTTCTGGGCTGCCTGCTGTGGATTCCTCTATACGCTTGACGTAGCAGGAGCTATGATACAGAGCGGACGCTACAAGAAAATCATCGTCATCGGTGCCGACAAGATGTCGAGCGTGGTCGACTATAAAGACCGTGCCACATGTCCACTCTTTGGCGACGGTGCTGCCGCCGTGCTGGTGGAAGGCACACAGGAAGAGAACATCGGGGTCATGGACTCCCACTTCCGTGCCGACGGAAAGGGTCTGCCTTTCCTACACCTGAAGGCTGGTGGCTCTGTGTGTCCACCTAGCCACTTCACCGTTGACCACCGCTTGCACTACCTGTATCAAGAGGGACGCACCGTTTACCGCTATGCGGTGAGCAGCATGAGCGACGACTGTGCACTCATTGCCGAACGCAACGGGCTGAACAAGGACAACATCCAGTGGGTGGTGCCTCACCAGGCTAACCTGCGCATCATCGAGGCTGTTGCCAAACGTCTGGAACTGCCAATGGAACAAGTGATGGTAAACATCGAGCACTTCGGCAATACGTCGGCTGCTACCATCCCCTTGGCACTCTGGGAGAACGAGCACCTGCTGAAGAAGGGCGACAACATCATCATGACAGCCTTTGGTGCCGGTTTCGTTCATGGAGCCAGCTATTACAAGTGGGCGTACGATGGAAGCGACAAGTAAGAAATATGCATAAAGCTGGATTCGTAAACATAGTTGGTAACCCCAACGTAGGAAAAAGTACGCTCATGAACCAATTGGTTGGTGAGCGTATTTCGATTGCGACCTTCAAGGCGCAGACTACAAGGCATCGCATCATGGGCATCGTCAATACGCCCGACATGCAGATAGTATTCTCGGACACCCCTGGTGTGCTGAAGCCTAACTACAAGCTGCAGGAGTCGATGCTGGCCTTCTCGGAGTCGGCACTGCAGGACGCTGACGTACTGCTTTATGTCACTGACGTGGTGGAGAACCCTGAGAAGAACATGGACTTCCTGGAGAAGGTGCAGCACATGCAGATTCCCGTCATCCTGCTCATCAACAAGATTGACGAACTGGAACACGCAGAGGCGAGGGGGAAGCGTGCTGAACACCTCACCCCACAGCAATCGCTGGCAGCACTCGTAGAACAATGGCACACGCTGCTGCCAAACGCAGAGATTCTGCCTATCTCGGCAAAGAACAAGTTTGGCGTGGACATGCTGCTGAAACGCATACAGGAACTGCTGCCTGAGAGCCCTGCCTTCTTCGACAAAGACCAGCTGACTGACAAGCCTGCCAGGTTCTTCGTCTCAGAAATCATCCGCGAGAAGATACTGCTCTACTACGACAAGGAGATACCCTACAGCGTCGAAGTGCGTGTGGAGCGCTTCAAGGAGACCGACAAACGCATACATATCAACGCCATCATCTACGTGGAGCGCGACTCGCAGAAAGGCATCATCATCGGACATCAGGGCATCGCCCTTAAGAAGGTATCTACCGAGGCACGCAAGGCTCTTGAGAAATTCTTCCAAAAGACGGTATTCCTCGAGACCTTCGTCAAAGTAGACAAAGACTGGCGCTCGTCACAGCGCGAGCTGGACTCCTTCGGCTACAATCCGGAGTAAGTACAGAGAGCTGATCTGGATACCTGTGAGAAAGAAACATAACGGAAACACTTCATAGATTTATGGGAAACTTAGTAGCAATAGTAGGACGACCGAATGTGGGCAAGTCCACCTTGTTTAATCGTTTGACGAACTCACGTCGCGCCATCGTAAGCGACGAAGCTGGCACCACACGTGACCGCCAGTACGGCAAGTGCGAATGGAACGGCAGGGAGTTCTCTGTCGTGGACACTGGTGGCTGGGTGGTTAACTCTGACGACATCTTCGAGGAGGAGATACGTAAGCAAGTCATCGTTGCCACCGAGGAAGCCGACCTCGTGCTGTTTCTCGTGGACATCAAGAACGGGTTGACTGACCTTGACGAAGACGTTGCTCAAATTCTGCGCACGTCGAAGCTGCCTGTGGTGCTCGTTGCCAACAAAGCCGATGACGGCAAAGACCTGTACGGACAGTACGAGTTCTACAAGCTGGGACTGGGCGACCCTTACTGTGTGAGTGCCGCAACAGGCAGCGGTACTGGCGACCTGCTGGACCTCGTGCTGGAGAAGCTGCCTGCACAGGATGTTTCCGACATCGATGACGACACACCACGCTTTGCCGTCGTGGGACGCCCCAATGCCGGCAAGTCAAGCATCATCAATGCCTTCATCGGCGAGGACCGCAACATCGTGACAGACATTGCTGGTACGACTCGCGACTCCATCTATACGAAGTACGATAAGTTCGGATTCGACTTCTACCTCGTGGATACAGCAGGCATTCGCCGCAAGAACAAGGTGACGGAAGACCTTGAGTTCTACTCGGTGATGCGCTCTATACGCGCCATCGAAAACGCTGACGTATGCATCCTGATGATTGATGCCACACGAGGCATCGAGGCTCAGGACATGAACATCTTCCAACTCATACAGAAGAACAACAAGAGTCTGGTGGTCGTGGTTAACAAGTGGGACTTGGTGGAAGACAAGTCACAGATAGCCATCAAGACCTTCGAGAACGCCATACGCGAACGAATGGCACCGTTTGTCGACTTCCCCATCATCTTCGCGTCTGCACTGACCAAGCAACGCATCTTCAAAGTGCTGGAGACTGCCAAGCAGGTGTATCTGAACCGCAAAATCAAGATTGGCACGTCGAAACTCAACGAGGTGATGCTGCCTATCATTGAGGCTACTCCCCCACCCTCCATCAAGGGCAAGTATATCAAGATAAAGTATGTCTCGCAGGTGCCTGATACGCAGATCCCTACTTTCGTGTTCTATGCCAATCTGCCTCAGTACGTGAAGGAATCCTACCGCCGATTCCTAGAGAACAAGTTGCGCGAGAACTGGACGCTGACGGGTTCGCCAATCAATGTCTTTATCCGCCAAAAGTAATTAAAAACTATCAGAAAGAAGGAGTAAGGAGCTATGGTGAAGGGGCTGCACGCTATATGGCTATTCGTACTGGCAGGAATTGTGCTGACGGCATGCAGCAAGCCGTCGCCAGAGGAGCAGGCCACCCAGGCTGCCCTGTCGTACTACCAGCGCATCATTGAAGGCTATCCCGACGGCTTGACGGATGCCAAAGCAGCCTCGTCGGAGATTCCCAGCGACTACCGCCAGGCGCTGCAGAAGACGTTCTTTCAATATGCCGAAGACATCAAGCTGCGCCATGGTGGGCTGAAAGCTGTTACACTGTCAGAGAACAAAGCATACCGTGACTCCATTCCTACAGCCGACAAGCGCTATGAGCAGGTGGTATATGCCTTCCTGCTGCTTGAGTTTGACGACTCCACTCGTGAAGAGATTGCCGTACCTATGGTAGAACAAGACGGCGAGTGGCTGATGAAGTAAGGCGTTACTTTTGATCCGCTGCCGACAGATAGTTCTCAATGTCGCGCAGAATGTAACGGTAGACATCCGATATCATGTAACCGTAGTTTTTCTTCAACATCTGACGTATGTCCTGCAACGAGTGTTCGTAGCAGGACAGTTCGTTTTCACGCTGCAAGTGATGGCGTGCCGTGCGGCTGATTTCATCCTGACGCTCCTGGCGCAGACGGTTGCACACCTTGCTAAGGATGGGGACTACGACGGTGTCGAAGAGATGATGACCCTGAATGTAAAGATAGGTGGTTTGCGGAGTGACACCCAGCGACTTCACAGCTTCCTTTAACTGCAAATACGCCTCCTTGTTTCCAGGAAATTCCTGCTGCAACTGGCGTATCTTCGTATTGACCTTGCGGCGCAGATGGAGAATGCTGGGTTGCGGGTTGAAGACATCGAAGCGCCCTGGGTCGATGACACGATTGAAGTCGCTGAGCGAGAAGCGGTTGTGATTTCCAGTACGATATGCCCACACACTCCACACGAAGAGCGGAAAGATGGCTTCGCTGTACTGACGGAGGTAGTCTTGGAAGTCGAAGATGCGATGGTCGTTCAGGGTAACGGCAACACAGACATCGTGAAGCGAGGGAGCATAGCACTGCAGGTTCTCGATGGCATAAGCATAGGTATGGAAGACGTAAGGACTGTTGAGCACCTTCTGCGACTGAGGCGTAACGCCTTGCAGCATATAGTCGTAGTCGGCATCGACACACGCTATCATGTCACGCCCTAATATGCCACTGCCGTGCGTATCGTCCTTCGTATTACCCTGCGCATTGTCCTGCGCAATAAAATTCATGAAGACGGCCTTCTTGCCACGATCCAGCTTCTTGTGGGAGGGCAGCATGACCTCGAAATAGCGCTGGTCGTTCTCAAAGCGTGTCAGGACGGTGCGCCAGAAGAAGATGTCATCGTAACTCTCGACGTAAGCAACAATCCTACGCCGTGCACGCTTCGAGGTGAGCTGGTTGGCTGCCTCGAAGTAACGCGAGTTAAGATTATCCTTCAGCTTGTTTGCCATGACGTGACTCGTTGGTTCGTTATTGCATAACAGCCCTACACCTCGATATCACTCACCTCAGTGACACTGTCGGTCCAGCCGTTCATGATGACTGCAGGCGAATGGGTGGTAAGGATGATCTGGACGTTGGGGTTCAGCTCCATGATGAGGTCGATGAGCCGCTTCTGCCACTCGATGTGCAGCGACACCTCAGGTTCATCCATAAACAGGACATAAGGCTGTTGGTCTTCCACGAGGACTGTCAACAGGATAGCCAGCATCTGCTTTTCGCCGCTAGACAACTGGTAAGGCACCAGACTCTCGCCAATCTGCGAGAAGCGTATCTCGTTCTCCGTCCTGACAATCTTCTTACCTGTCTCCTCAAACAGGTCGTCGACGATGTCCTGAAAGCGCGTCTTCGCCATCGCCAGCTGCTGAGCAGCGTCGGCATGTCCCTGTTGCAACGCCTCGATGATACGATTGCCAATGTTTACCTGGTAGTCCAAATACTTACGCTGCAAGTGATAGAGTTGGAAGTCAAGAGCCGAACGGATGCGAGTGTCCACGAGGCTCAGTGTCTCGTTGTCGAGAACGGGACTGTCCAACGACCGGATGATGTCGAAGCGGATGTGTGTCGCGTCTTCTGGCTCGGCAGTGATATGAACGCCCTTCAACAGATGGTTCTGAAGGTCACCATTGGTATTGATGCTCTTGAATACCTTGTTCAAGATGGTACTCTTGCCCACGCCGTTGATGCCGCTGAGAATGTTGACATGAGGGTCCAACTGCCACAGGATGTGTTTGCGGCCAGCCCAGAGAGCGTCTATCTCAATTTGCTTGATGTAGTCTGCGTACTTCATTGTCGTAAGTTTTTTCTGCTGCAAATATACAAATAATTTTTTAATATTTCATCTTAATCTTTCATCTTTAATCTTTAATCTTTAATTTTTTTCGTACCTTTGCAGCCATGAATGAAAACAAGAAAGCGCTCATAGCGCATCTGAGCATGTTTGGCGCGTGTGCTGGCTGGGGACTGATGGCACCTGTCGGCAAGGAAGCGATGACCCACGGATTCGACGGACTGTCAATGGTAACCTTCCGCGTCGTGGGAGCCTGTGTATTGTTCTGGCTCGCCTCGTTATTCGCCAAGAAAGAACATGTGCCAACCAAGGATAAGCTGATGTTTATCGGTGCTGCCCTCTTCGGACTGGTGTGCAACCAGTGCTGCTACACCATGGGACTGAGTATCACGTCACCCATCAACGCCTCGATTGTCACAACATCGATGCCAATCTTTGCCATGCTGCTGGCGGCCTTGATACTGAAGGAGCCTATCACGAGCAAAAAGGCGATAGGTGTGCTGATGGGGTGCAGTGGTGCCTTGATACTGATACTGACCAGCGCTGCACATGCCAGCGACAAGGTGGGTGACATCCGCGGCGACGTGTTATGTCTGTTTGCACAATTCTCGTTCGCGCTGTACCTCTCGCTCTTCAATCCGCTGATACGCCGCTACAATGTTTTTACCATCAACAAGTACATGTTTTCGTGGGCAACCCTCATGCTGTTGCCTTTCACGTTCTGTCACGTTCAGGATGTCGTCAGTCAACCCATTCCTGCTCGAACTTGGTGGGAAGTAGCTTATGTGGTAGTGGTTGGTACCTTCCTCTGCTACATCCTCACCATGATAGGACAGCGCACCTTGCGCCCTACGGTTGTCAGCGTTTACAACTACGTACAACCCATCGTCTCGGTAGCTGCCTCGCTGCTAATGGGTATCGGTGTCATGAAACCTACACACGCACTGGCTGTAGCGCTGGTCTTCAGCGGTGTATGGCTGGTAACGAAGTCGAAATCGAGAAAGGATTTAGAAGAGGAGAAAAGAAAGAGCAGGAAGTGATGGCTTCCCGCTCTCTGTATGTATGTTAGCTGTAGGGATTACTTCCTTCGCCAGCAGTTAGCCAGACGGATTTCGTATATCAGCGTGCTGCCCCCAGGGATAGAACCTGATGTTGTTGTGCCATAAGCCAACTGGTAAGGGATGTATACCCGCCAGTAGTCGCCTTCCTTTGTCTCCTTGTTGTACTGCATGTGCATCACTGCCGTGCTAAAGCCAGGCACCAACTGAGACACCGCAAACTGGGCAGGAGTAGAAACACCCTCCATATACACACCGTTGTAAGTGGTATAGAACTGCATGCCTACATCCTTGTACTTGGATGCCGAAGGCTTCAGATTTCCCTTGCAATGCACTTGGACGGTATCTGTCAGGATTGGGGTGACAAGTGCTGAACCGCTGCCGCCTACCGAGGCGAGCTTCTGAACAACGATGTAGTCATAATACTGGTTTGAGTGTCCTGTAGTCGGAATGTTATGACCTAAGAACAACTCCCACGAGGTGTCGCCAGCAGCAATCTTAGCACGCGTATCAGCCACCAACTGGCTGAAATACGCATCGTTAGCTGCTACCCAATTGGGGAATTCCTCAATGGTGTCGTCCTCTTCCTTACACGAAGCAAGACAGAGCAGCGCCACAGCACACCATATAAGATATTTTACTTTCATGCGTTATTTCTGAAGTTTCTTTAACAGGCTGGCAATGCTTACCTTATCTTCAATGATACCAGCCAAGTCGCTAATCTTCACACGCTCCTGCTTCATCGTGTCGCGGAAACGCAGTGTCACACAACCGTCTTGCAGGCTGTCGTGATCAACAGTTACACAGTAGGGAGTGCCAATAGCGTCCTGACGGCGGTAGCGCTTTCCGATAGAGTCTTTCTCATCGTACTGACAGTTGAAGTGGAACTTCAGGTCGTTGATGATTTCGCGTGCCTTCTCGGGCAGTCCGTCTTTCTTCACCAACGGCATCACAGCCAGCTTCACAGGTGCCAAGGCAGCAGGCAACTTCAGCACAACGCGAGTCTCACCGTTCTCCAGTTTTTCCTCTTCATAGGCATGACACATGATAGAGAGGAACATGCGGTCAACACCGATGGAGGTCTCGATGACATACGGCGTATAGCTCTCGTTGGTCTGTGGGTCGAAGTACTTAATGCTCTTGCCTGAGAACTTCTCATGCTGTGAGAGGTCAAAATTGGTACGGGAGTGGATGCCTTCCACCTCTTTGAAGCCGAACGGCATCTTGAATTCGATGTCGGTAGCGGCATTGGCATAGTGAGCCAACTTGTCATGATCGTGGAAACGGTAGTTCTCAGCACCGAAGCCCAAGTTCTGGTGCCACTTCATGCGAGTCTCTTTCCACTTGGGGAACCACTCCAACTCGGTACCAGGAGCCACGAAGAACTGCATCTCCATCTGCTCGAATTCGCGCATGCGGAAGATGAACTGGCGGGCTACGATCTCGTTACGGAATGCCTTACCGATCTGGGCAATGCCGAAAGGAATCTTCATACGCCCGGTCTTCTGAACATTCAGATAGTTGACAAAGATGCCCTGAGCCGTCTCTGGACGCAGATACACCTTCATGGAGCCGTCGGCACTTGCCCCCATCTCCGTAGAGAACATCAGGTTAAACTGGCGCACATCCGTCCAGTTGCGAGTACCGCTGACAGGACAAACAATCTCCTCGTCCAGGATTATCTGCTTCAGTTCCTCCAAGTCAGGACCTTGCATGGCTGCCGCATAGCGTGCATGCAGTGCGTCACGTTTCTCCTTGGTTTCCTTCACACGCTCGCTGGTCTCCATGTATTTCTGCTCGTCAAAGCTGTCACCGAAACGCTTGCGTGCCTTCTCAACCTCTTTCTGAATCTTCTCGTCATACTTAGCAATCTGGTCTTCTATCAGCACGTCAGCACGATAGCGCTTCTTCGAGTCGCGATTGTCGATGAGCGGATCGTTGAAAGCATCAACGTGACCTGAGGCCTTCCATATTGTTGGGTGCATAAAGATGGCTGAATCGATACCTACAATATTCTCATGCAGCAGTACCATCGACTTCCACCAGTATTCCTTGATATTATTCTTCAACTCAACACCATTCTGACCGTAGTCATACACAGCGCCTAATCCGTCGTAGATGTCACTGGAGGGAAACACAAAGCCATATTCCTTGCAGTGACTCACGATTTTCTTAAAAACATCTTCTTGTGCCATAAAAAACTAATAAATTTCGAAATTTTGGTTGCAAAGGTAGTAAAAAAATGATAATTAGCAATTCTTTTTTCAAGAAAAAGTGCGGCGTTGCAATGATAATTGATAATTATTTAGTATCTTTGCAACATTATTTAATTTTAAAACCTAAATGGACGACGAAATAAAAGACGGAATTTTGGAGCCTTCTGAAACCTCGGAGAACGCTGAGAGCCCAGAGAACTCCGAAAACTCAGGACAAGAAGCACACTCAGACTACAAACCGGTAAACCGCTTCGATGCAGCTGCCGTACATCATCTCAGCGGCATGTATCAGAACTGGTTTCTTGACTATGCTTCATACGTCATTCTGGAGCGTGCCGTTCCACATATCGAAGATGGACTGAAACCAGTACAGCGCCGCATTCTGCACTCAATGAAGCGTATGGATGACGGACGGTATAACAAAGTTGCGAACATCGTTGGGCACACGATGCAGTTTCACCCCCACGGAGATGCTTCTATTGGAGATGCGCTGGTGCAGATGGGGCAGAAGGACCTGCTGATAGACACGCAGGGAAACTGGGGCAACATTCTGACAGGCAATAAGGCTGCTGCACCCCGATATATCGAGGCGCGCCTCTCTAAGTTTGCCTTGGATACCGTCTTCAACCCGAAGACCACAGAGTGGCAGATGTCATACGACGGGCGCAACAAGGAACCCATCACGCTGCCTGTAAAATTCCCCTTGCTATTGGCTCAGGGGGCTGAAGGAATTGCCGTAGGTCTCTCGTCGAAAATCCTACCACATAACTTTGTTGAAATCTGCGATGCCGCCGTAAGCTACCTGCATGGTGAAGACTTCCGACTGTACCCCGACTTCCCAACAGGTGGCAGCATTGACGTGTCGAAATACAATGACGGACAACGCGGAGGCGTGCTGAAAGTGCGTGCCAAGATTGAAAAACTCGACCAAAAAACGCTTGTCATTCGCGAGATTCCTTTCTCAAAGACCACAGAGACACTGATAGACACCATCCTGAAAGCTGTTGACAAGGGCAAGATTAAAGCCCGCCATGTGGAAGATTTGACAGCTGCCAAGGTGGAGATACAGGTTCAGTTGGCACCAGGTGTGTCATCTGACAAGACACTCGACGCGCTGTACGCATTCTCCGACTGCGAAATCAACATTTCACCCAACTGTTGTGTCATCGAGGATAACAAACCGCAGTTCCTTACCATCTCCGATGTGTTGCGCCATTCGGTTGACCGCACGAAAGACCTGATACGCCAGGAATTGGAAATACGTAAGAACGAACTCTTGGAACAGCTGCACTTCCAGTCACTGGAAAAGATATTCATCGAAGAGCGCATCTATAAGGACAAGAAGTTCGAACAGGCTCCCGACATCGACGCGGTCTGCGAGCACATTGACGAGCGCTTGACACCCTACTACCCGCAGATGGTTCGCGAGGTGACAAAGGATGACATCCTGAAACTGTTGGAAATCAAGATGCAACGCATCCTGAAATTCAACAAGGACAAGGCTGATGAACTGATGGCGCGCATCAAGGCGGAGATCGAAGACATTGACCGCGACTTAGCCAACCTCACTGAGGTAACAGCCAACTGGTTCCTTTTCTTAAAGGAGAAGTATGGCAAAGACCATCCGCGACTGACGGAAATCCGCAACTTCGACACCATCGAGGCCACCAAGGTTGTTGAGGCCAATCAGAAGTTGTACATCAACCGACAAGACGGCTTTATTGGCACTGGTCTGAAGAAAGACGAGTTCGTGTGCAACTGCTCAGATATCGACGACATCATTCTGTTCTATAAAGACGGCAAGTTCAAAATCGTGCGCGTTGCCGACAAACTGTTTGTTGGCAAGAATGTCATGTGGCTCGGTGTGTTTAAGAAAAACGACCAGCGCACTATTTACAACGCCGTCTACCGCGATGGACGCAAAGGCTATTACTACATCAAACGCTTCAATGTCACCTCGCTGACACGCGACCGAGAATATGACATTACCAACGGCAAGGAGGGTTCGCGCGTAGTTTACTTCACCGTCAATCCTAATGGCGAGGCTGAGGTCATCAAGGTGACACTTGACCCAGCACCAAAGCTGAAAAAGATATTCTTCGACAAGGACTTCTCGGAAGTGCTTATCAAAGGTCGTGGTGCCAAGGGCAATCTGCTGACGAAATATCAGATTCACCGCATCGGGTTGAAGAGCCACGGGCACTCTACACTGGGTGGTCGAAAGGTGTGGTACGACCCTGATGTAAACCGGTTGAACTACGACGAACACGGACAACTGTTGGGTGAGTTCTTCGACGGAGACCAGATACTTGTCATCTTGAAGAATGGTGACTACTATCTGACTAACTTCGACCCCAACAACCACTTCGAGGATAACATCCAGCGCATAGAGAAATATCAAGCTGAAAAGGTCTGGAGCTGCGTCCTCTACGATGCAGACAATCAAGGATATCCATACATCAAGCGATTCCTGATGGATGCCTCGAAGCGCAAGCAGAACTATCTTGGCGAGAATTCCGACAACAGGCAAGTGCTGCTTACTGATACGACCTATCCCCGCATACAAATTACCTACGGTGGTGCCGATGCCTTCCGCGGCACTGAGGAGATTGATGTCGAGAAGTTTATCGCAATCAAGGGATATAAAGCCAAAGGCAAGCGACTGACGACATACGAGGTGGCTGACATTACAGAGCTAGAACCCCTGCGCCAGCCTGAACCTGTAGAAGAGCCAGACATTGAGGAAGAAGAGACCGAAAACCTGGATCCTGATGCTGGGAAAAGTCAGCAACAGGTTCTTGACGAGTTGACAGGTCAACAAAACTTATTCAATAATACTGACTTTGATGCATAGACTGGGACTCATCATACTCTGTGGCTGGCTGTTGCCAATAACAGTGTATTGCCAAGAAGCTGTCGCTGACAGCCTGAATCCAAAAGTTATCACCCGCAGCACCATGATAGGTATTGGTGGAACGAACGTTCTGGATACCTACCTGTCGAACGAGCACTTCAAAGGATTGGGAGGCAGTTTCCTGTCTACCATCGAACGGCAGCGCGAAGGCAAGCGATGGTCAACGCTGATGGAGCATGAAGCCAACTTCTCAACTGTCAAGGACAGACACAACAACAAAAACGAACTGGAAGGTGCGTATAATTTCTACTGGGGTAAGCTTTATGCCTGGAACTTAGCCGAAGGGCGTCTGCGACTACAGGCTGGCGGAGTTGCCAATGTGTCCTTAGGATTTATCTATAACACAGCGAATGGCAACAACCCTGCTCAGGCTCGAGCCCACCTGAATCTGATGCCTGCAGGCGTTGTCAGCTACCGCTTTATGCTGTTCAACAAGCAATGGGTGGCACGCTACGAATTGCTCCTACCCCTTTGTGGCATACAGTTCTCGCCCAACTACGGGCAATCGTATTACGAGATTTTCAATCGTGGTAACTACGACCACAACATTGTAGCAACCACCTTTGTGTCTGCTCCAGAATGGCGCAACCTGCTGACAATAGACACCCAGTTGTCTCGCCGCATCACGTTGCGTGTTGGCTATCTTGGCAATATTCAGCAGTCGAAGGTCAACAATCTGCGCCAACACATCTGGACCCACCGTTTTCTTATTGGCATCACCAAACGTTTTAGCATAACAAACCGCGCATTATGAAATATATCAGCTTTTGGCTCTTGGCTGTTAGCTCTTGGCTGCTCTGCTCTTGTGTCGACACGGAGGAATACAATGATACGGCAACCGGCAACTTTGAGGCGTTATGGAAAATCATTGATGAGCACTATTGTTTCTTCGACTACAAGCAGCAGCAGTATGGCCTGGATTGGAATGCTGTCTATAATAAATATAAGGTACGCGTTAATGACAACATGAAGACGACGCAGCTTTTCGAAGTGTGTTGCGACATGTTGAGCGAGTTGCGCGACGGTCATGTCAACTTAGTCAGCTCGATGGATTACGGCCGCTACTGGCAGTGGCAGGAAGCCTACCCTAAGAATTTCAGCGACACCTTGTATCGACATTATATGGGGACCAACTACCGCATCTCTAGCGGACTGTACTTCAGGGTGCTTGATGACAATATTGGATACGTATATTGTCCTACCTTCGAAAACGCTATTGGCGAGGGAAACCTCGATGAGGTCCTCTCTTATATGGCGCTTTGCCGCGGCCTTATCATCGATATCAGGAACAATGGCGGAGGAAACCTTACCACAGCAGAACGACTGGCAGGGCGATTTGTTCAGCAGAAAACGCTAGTGGGTTACATGCGACACAAAACGGGAACCGGCCATAACGACTTCTCGGAGAAGGAAGCCTGGTATCTGGAGCCCTCCAGCAATATGCGGTGGCACAAACGCGTATGCGTACTCACGAACAGGAGTGTTTACAGCGCCGCCAACGCCTTTGCCGTTATGATGCGGGCACTGCCTAATGTCACGATTGTCGGAGACCAGACGGGAGGTGGCAGCGGATTACCGATGAGCAACAGTCTGCCGAACGGGTGGAGCGTGCGTTTCTCAGCGTGCCCGATGTATGACAAGGATGGGCAGCATACAGAATTTGGCATCGCGCCGGATGTTGCTGTGAACCTTAGCGATACTTCTAAGGCTAAAAACATCGATGATATCATTGAGGAGGCACGAAAAATTCTTGCAAACGAATAATTTTCTTTATTAAATTTTCCTTTTCTAATTTTTATTCGTACCTTTGCAGCCGCAAATCTGATTTTGCCCGTCTCTATTAAAGAGCGCCTGTGGCGGAATTGGTAGACGCGCTAGACTTAGGATCTAGTGTCTTGCGACGTGCAGGTTCGAGTCCTGTCAGGCGCACTCCTACAGTTAAGACGGTACTGAAAAAGAAAAGCGACCATTGTTCCTGGTCGCTTTTCTCTTTATTTCTCTGCCTTCTTCGTATAGCGCACGGTGAGCGATGGCGTATAGGTATTCTCAAGTAATACGCTTATCAAGCCATCACCGGCATCGAAATTGGCAACTTTATGGTCATCACTAAGAATAGGGCAGTCAGGCCAAGCTCCCAACTCCTGCTCCAAACCGTCGCGCAGCTGTTGCCAAAGCTGTCGCGTGCTGTCGTTTGTTGACAGGTTGTAAGTCTCCTGCACCACCTGAAGCTCCTCGCCCTGAAAAGCTGCCAGCACGCGATAGTGTTCGGCACTGTTAGCCATAACAACCGTCCTGCCACTGTCACTGGCTGCGGAGTCGACAGCAAAGCCACGCGCCATCATGGAATCTACAAACTGTGAAACAGGCATTGACATTGCCAGTCCACGATAATTAAAAGGTGCATGCTCTTTGTCGCATGCCCACAGGGCAACAACACCGATAATGACAAATAATAGTTTCTTCATAATGCTGATCTTTTTTATTGATTGTTATTTCTTCATTTCTATACGGAAAGTCGTGCCGCGTCCCACCTCTGAGTGCTTGACATATATGCGCCCCTTGTGATATTCTTCCACAATGCGCTTCGCCAGTGACAGTCCTAGTCCCCAGCCTCGCTTCTTGGTAGTGAAACCAGGAGTGAACACATTGCCAATATCCTTCTTGCGAATACCTTTCCCTGTGTCTTCTACTTCTATCACTACATCGTGCTGCGCATCAAAGAGTGACAGTGTGATGGTGCCTTTTCCCTCCATAGCATCGACGGCATTCTTGCACAAGTTTTCTATCACCCACTCGAAAAGCGAGGCATTCATCCTGACACGGACATCATGATCAGGCAGATGACGAATCATCTGAACCTGACTGGAGGTGCGTCGGTCCATATAATCAACAACATGCTCAAGCACTTCATTCATCGAAGACTCAACGGGCTCTGGCAGTGAGCCAATCTTTGAGAAGCGGTCGGCTATCAGCTGGAGCCGCTTTACGTCCTTATCCATCTCTGGTAGCAAGCCGTCATCAGGATACTGCTCCTTTAACATCTCCACCCAAGCCATCAGACTGCTGACAGGTGTACCAAGCTGATGTGCCGTCTCCTTTGACAGTCCAACCCAAACCTTATTCTGTTCTGCGCGTTTCGATGACAGCAAGGCAAAGATGGCGACAACAACAAAAATAAGCACTATTCCCAACTGGACATAGGGCCATGCCTGCAGACGTTTCAGCATAATGCTCTCATCATAACATACCAACTGACTGCCGACTCTGATGGTATCACCTGTGTGAAGCATCCTGCGGGCATAACCCTCAATATCAGCAGTGTCTGTTATGTTGCGGAAGTCATCAATGCCTCCTTCGTCATTTACCACGATGACAGGAATGGTGTTATTACCCTCCATCACCTGTAGCACCAGGGAGAGATCGGTATTCTCGTCTGCCTCGTTCAAGGCATGAAGGGCCTGAGCCCATACCTCCATGCGGTGGCGTTCCTCCGTAGAAAGGTCGCGAACCAAGAAATGTGACACCAGTAAGGATGCAACGGCAATAAAGATTGCCGCAACAACAAGAATAATCTTGACTTGCCTTATCCTGTCAGTCCACTGCATACTCTAATATAACGCAGGAAAAATAAAAATATTGATGTTTTCCTTTGTTTTTTAATTGCTAATTTGTATCTTTGCACCCAAATGATAGGATGAATATATGGCACTGAATCTGAACAAGAACTTGAAGTTATACTACTCCATCAAAGAGGTGGCAGAAATGTTTGGCGTCAACGAAAGCACTCTGCGCTACTGGGAGCAGGAGTTTCCCTACTTGAAGCCGAAGACTAGCGGTGCTGCCAAGATACGCCAATATCAGGAGAAGGACATTGAGCAGATACGCCTCATTCACAATCTGGTCAAAGTGCGCGGTTTCAAGCTGGCGGCTGCTAAGAAAATCATCAACAGCAATCGTGATGGTGCAGACCGCCGAGCAGAAGTCATAACCAGACTCATTAGTGTCCGCGATGACCTTCAGGCACTGAAGAAGCAGATGGACTATCTGGAGTAGGCGCGTTTTTCAGCGCACTATTTCTCCGGACTCCATGTATCCTTAATGCTGAACACCTCGTTCAGCGTTATTTTTTGTGCCTCTTTCTTTGTCAGCTGCCGGCTCCAAGCCACACGCTTCGATGTGTCGGCACCTGCCCCTTGGTTGTTATACTCAAGATAACGCGCCGTTTTCTCTCGTTCCACCTGCCAGTGATGCCAACCCTCTGGTCTGATCTGCTGAGGCAGATTGCAATTCATAAAAAGCGTATATCCATAGTCACGCCACGGACGCCCCAGATACATTTTGGTTACGCCCTCGGCACAACGGATGTTGCAATTATTGAAGACATAGCCATAAGCCACGTCCTGGGGTGTAGAAGCAGCAGTAATGTAACTGTTGATTTTACACAGAATATCACAGTGTTCAAACCATGCTGTCGAGGGACCGAAGATGAAATCGGTAGTGCCTTCAATATAACAGTCTTTGAAGTACTGACGGCAAAAGGCATTGCCTGTATAGATGGTATCCTGATTGCCAAGGAAACGGCAGTTCAGGAATGTCAGCTTATCGCCGTCGGCATGCAGGGCAACAGCCTGTCCAAGTCTCGGCGCATTATTCTCTATTGTCAGATTCTTTAATGTTATCTTACTTCCTTGTATCTTCAGTGTAAAGGTACGGAATGTCCCGATTTTCTGGCGCCCGTCGGTAGGTCTGAGAGCCTCAGCCACATCAACAGGCCACGAAGTAAGTGCCAAGGTCACAGGAATATTGGCATGGTCATCCCATGTAATAACCGTCTCGTCACGGTCTTCACCACATAGCTCTATATTTGTCAGCCATTGCGGAATGACGATTTTCTCCTTATATGTACCTTTCTTTATATAAATCACTTTATGGTATTCCATAAAGGCGCGGCACACCTCTATGGCATCGCTGACATTACGAAACTCGCCCGTACCGTCACGTGCGACAACCAAGGTATCCGGATTGTCGTATTTTGATGCGGCAGATGCTTTGCTAAAGAAGCATAATGAAAGAATAACAAACAAAAAGAATGAACGCTTCAGACAAAATGGTTTTGTGTAGGTTTTCATATAATGTATCAATGTTATAAGATTATAGGATGTATTTTAATTATTTCATTTTTACGTTTTTCCATTCATTGAACATGCCAGAGGAAGGTGTCATGGTTGGTGTCTGTTTCTTACCATTGACGACCACCGACTTACGCATTACCTCCGTACATACGTAATCACGCAGTTCTTCAAGGGATACGGCACCTTTGCTCTCTCTTAGTTTTTCTAACAGGAAATAGGTAAACAGACCGTGTTGCTTTTCACGAAACGGATAAGCCGTCTCATCACCTTGAGCTGCAGAAAATACCACCAAGTTTCCCTCTGGCGTGTTTTGTCTGGGTTTAAGTGCCACACCCCGTGCAGAAGTCAACATGCCCTGACCTCTGTTGGTTCCGCTGAAGCACGCATCAAGGAATACAAGCGTCTCTTTAGACGGAAATTGACTGAGTGCATGATAAAACATCTCCAGTTTATAGCCAGTAATTACGGAGGTACCTATGCCGTCAACGGGTAACAAGTAACTCTCCTGTGTCTTCTCGTCCGGCATTCCGTGACCGGCATAATAAACTATAATGCGAATATCGCCATCGTAAGCATGAGACACTTCCTTCAGCCAATGTAATTCGCGACGAATATTGTTTAATGTGGCATCGCGACGCAAATGAATATTCTCTTCGGGTATTCCCAACACTTCCATACAACAATTTCTAAACGCTTCGCCATCGTTGATTGCAAATTCCACATGCTGTTCTTCTTGATAGTTCTCATTAGCGATAATAATCACAAATGTTCTATCTCCAATTGAACGCTTTCCGACCATCGATTGCTCTCTTTGCTGGACCTTCTGCTCTCGTTGTTTTGAAGCCTCAGCTTGCTGTACCATTTGGGGTCGTTGGGGCTGTTTATCTGTAGTCTGAACTTTTTCTGCAGCTGATACTTTACTACTATTTGCCTCAGCTACATTTTCCTTTGGTACATCAATGCCCATCAAATTCAAAAAATAGGGTTTGAAATAGCTGACAACCTGTGGATCCTTCATGTTAAACGTAGCCTCCTTCGTCTGGTTGTACTCATCCCTGAACTGCAGGACGAAGGTATCTTCTTTCCTAATAATAGGTTCGTAATGGGATCCCTTGAAATTCTCATAGATATCGCTGAGAATCTGCATCTGGAAGATGTCTTCCAATTTGACATTCCGCATTCGCATCAAGTCGTATAAGTAGTTCCCTCTGACGTTTCTAATTGACTTCCCCTTACCTCTGGCTATTTTGCTGGTCATATAGAAACTGGCATAACGACCTTCTACATAGCTATTCCATCTAAGCGTAAAGTCATCCTTGTTATTACCTGCCTTCTGCAAAATGGATGAAGTAGGTTTCAGCATCCGCTCATATTGCTCAATATATGCCTGATGTACTTCCTTAAGGGAAGAATCTTTGACCATAAACAATCTTTGTGCCAACCACCTGTCAAATTTGGGCGGAATTGCTCTAGAAACAGGCAGTTGAATATTCACAAAAATATAATCTCGTCCCTTCTTCCCCACAAACATGTCACTATATTGGGCATGGAGGGCAGTCAGGCATAATGCCCAGCACAGTAGTAATAGCAGTAGTAGTCTTTTAGTTATCATCTCTATCTTCCTTGATATAATGGTCAGATGATTTGTGTTACGTCTTGCAATCCGTCTATCGTTTTCAATTTGTCCATAATACTACGCACATCATCGCGATCGTGAACACGCAGTTCTATTGTTCCGTCAAAGACACCGTCATCACTGTCGATTGTCAATTTACGAATGTTGACACTCATCTGCGAAGAGACAATCTGTGCAATATCGAGCAGCATCCCCATGCGGTCAATGCCCTGCAGCCGGACTGTAGCATCAAAGAAGAGACGCTTGTGCATGTCCCACTTGGCATCGAGGATACGATTGCCAAAGCTTGCTTTTAGGCGTGCTGCCACAGGACAGGCACGCTTGTGTATCTCGACCTGGTGTTTGCCGTCAATAAATCCTAAGATGTCATCACCAGGAATAGGATGGCAGCAATGCTTAAATTTATACTGCTTGATGTTGTCGTCGGTAATATAGATAGGTTTCTTGCGGTTAAACCTCTCAGGCACGACAAAGAGTTCTTCTTCGCTGTTCTCCGCTTTCTTAGTTTGTTTGGAACTTCTGCCCAGGAATGGCACAAGTTTTCGCCAGCCATGCTTCGTTTCTGAACTGTTCTTACCCTGAAGCTCATCAACATCTTTCTCTCCCAGCAGAATCGTCTTCTCAGCAAGCGCTTGAAAGAACTCCTCGCGATGATTTATCTCATGGAAGGCAGCGAGTTTCTCATCTGCTCCCTCAAGATTCTCTAAGTTGTTCTTCTTCAGAAACTCTGCAAAAACCTCTTCACCCTTCTTCTGCATCTCTCTACTTTTGCGACGCAGAATGGCCTGAATCTTTGCCCTTGCCTTCGCTGTACTGACAAAGGTAACCCACGAAGGCTGCACGTGCTGTGACTTGGATGTAAGAATCTCAACCTGGTCACCACTCTGCAACTTATGACTCAGCGGCACCAGTTTATGGTTGACCTTAGCACCTATACAATGTGAGCCCAAGAAGGTATGAATGCTGAAGGCGAAGTCTAGTGCCGTACTGCCTGTCGGCATGGTCTTGATTTCACCCTTTGGTGTGAAGACGAATATCTCAGAAGCAAACAGGTTGAGTTTGATGGCATCGAGGAAGTCCATCGCATCAGGCTGTGGGTCGTCCAATATCTCCTTGATGGTGCGCAGCCAGTCGTTGAGTTCGGTCTCGTCCTCAGTAAACTCTTTCTCCATGCCGTCCTTGTATTTCCAATGGGCGGCAAAGCCTTGCTCTGCTATTTCGTCCATACGGTCGGAGCGAATCTGTACCTCTATCCACCGTCCCTGTTTCGACATCAGTGTCACGTGTAATGCCTGATAGCCGTTCGCTTTGGGATGGTTCAGCCAGTCGCGCAGCCGGTCTGGATGCGATTTATAAATCTTTGAGATTGCCACATAGATGTTGAAGCACTCATTCACCTCCTCCTCGCGTTTGTTGGGTGTAAAGATGATGCGCACAGCCAGAATGTCATACACCTCGTCAAAGGTAACGTGCTTGTTCTGCATCTTGCTCCAGATGGAGAACGGCGACTTGACACGTTCCTTAATCTGGTAGTTGACGCCCATCTGTTTCAGGGCTTCTTCGATGGGTGCCGTAAACTGGTCGAACAGCTCATGACGCGATGCTTCTGTTGACTCCAGCTTAGCCTTGATGCTATTATACTCATCAGGATGCTCGTATTTAAAGCTAAGGTTCTCCAGTTCCGACTTCACCTTATTCAATCCTAGTCGGTTGGCAAGGGGTGCATAGATATACAGTGTCTCACCGGCTATCTTGTATTGCTTGTTAGCGGGTTGCGACTCCAGGGTACGCATATTGTGCAGACGGTCGCAGATTTTAATAAGGATAACGCGGATGTCATCACTCATGGTGAGCAGCAGCTTCTTGAAATTCTCTGCCTGTGCTGATGCCTGTTCTCCAAAGATGCCGCCGCTGATTTTCGTCAGGCCATCGACAATCTGAGCTATCTTGGCTCCGAAGATATTCTCGATGTCCTCGGTGGTATAGTCGGTATCCTCCACGACATCATGCAACAGTGCGGCACAGATGCTAGTTGAGCCTAACCCCACCTCTTCGCAGGCTATCTGTGCAACGGCAATAGGGTGCAGTATGTAGGGTTCGCCACTCAGTCGGCGTACCCCCTTATGTGCCTGTCGTGCAAAGTTGAACGCCTTGGTGATGATATCAATCTTCTTGCGGTGACGTGATGCCAGGTAGCTGTCTAACAGTTTTTGAAAGGCATCGTTTATCAGTTTGTCATCTGCGGCTTCGCGCATCAAAGCATCGTCTTCCATAGTCTTATCTCCTCCTTCTTCTTCTTGTTGATGACTTACGTTTGCGGCTTGAAGTCCACTTGCGCCGATGGGCAGAAGCATGGCGCCGGCCGTATCGCGCACCACGCTTTTTGCTATAGTAGCGTTTGCTGCGATGGTAGTAGGTCGGCACGTCGTCTTTCACCTCTACCTCCAGGCGCTTGGTCAACAAGTCGTCTGCCATATAGTTATAGACAGAATCTTCCATGTCAATGAACTTGGTCAGCTCTGCCATAGGAAGTCGCAATGGCATCGGCTCTGTATTGCCAGGTATCACGTCATGACGGTACATAGGGTTCAAGGCCCGCAACTGGTCAATTCCTATTCCTACGACTGCAGCCACCTGCTCTAGATGAACAGCCTTATTGACCATGATGGTATCGGTCTGCAGTGGCAGCCGTGTTGTCATAGGACAGATGTTATGCTGCGAGTAGTACGTCATGATATAATTGGCGGCAATAAATGCAGGCACGTAGCCTCGTGTCTCCTTAGGCAGATAGGGGTAGATCTGCCAATAGTCCTTCACACCGTTCGCACGGTGAATGGCTTTGTTGATGTTGCCAGGACCGCAGTTATAGGCGGCAAGCACGAGATTCCAGTCACCGAAGACGCTGTACAGGTCGCGCAAGTACTGGGCTGCTGCATACGATGCTTTCACTGGGTCGCGACGCTCGTCTATCAGCGAGTTGACTTGCAAGCCGTACTGCCGTCCTGTAGTCAGCATAAACTGCCACAGACCTGTTGCCCCTACGCGCGACACGGCATTGGGGTTCAAAGCTGACTCTACGATGGGCAGATACCTCAGTTCCAAAGGCAAGTGATAAGCCTCCAGTGCCTCTTCAAAGATAGGCATATAGAAGTTTGAAGCTCCCAGCATATAGCTGATGCTGTGACGCAGACGCCCGCTATAGCGGTCTATGAACTTCTGAACCACCTCGTTATAAGCCATCTCCATGATGGTGGGTATCCGACTCAGGCGTTCCACATATTCTTCCTTGCTATAGACGGGGTTGTAATCTCTCATGTTACAATCGTTGGCATCAAGATAGGTCTTCGCCATATAGAGATTCAACAGGCTGTCAAGGTCGTAGGTCATCGCCTCAGGAAACTCAATGACTTCTGAGCGCCCTTCTTGGTCGGTGACGGTAATCTCGTCCTCGTCTGTCTGGACATCATCTTCTACCACTATCTGTGCTGCCGATGGCAAGGTAATGAAAAGGAGTAGGCAAAAGAGTACGACTCCTCTTGTCACTTGCCCTATCTGCCGAAGTCTTGCGTTATGTATCATCAGTTTAAACGTTTTCTTTTTGTAATGAATTAAAAGTTCAGGCTACAGCTCACTCCCAGTGAATGTGCCTGCAGGTTTCTACTTCCCGTCTGGTTCGGAATGATGGTGGGCTGTACGCGCAAGCTCAAATCCTTGGAGATGTCAAACTCCGAGAGTTCCGCGTCGACATAAGCATCTATCACCGACAGAGCATAGACAGCCACCATGACAATAACACTCATGTCGCGCCAGCGGCGATACTTGTCCCTACGGCTCCTGAATATCTCCTTATAGCGATCTCTGTTGCCATCGTTTATCTCGACGCCTAGATGCAGGAAGCGGTTGTATCTGTCTGTACTTGGGTCGTTGTCCGTAATGTCAAGATAAGCCTGCGAGTAGTCCTTGTACATCGTGTTGTTCCACGACAAGGCGTAGATACACCCCATAAAGCCGCCATAGAAGATGGGGAGCTTCCAATATTTCCTATTATATATCTGACCTGCTCCAGGTATGACCAAAGCCAACCACAGGGCGCGTTGCGGATTGGGGCGCCATTTTGACCAGTCGCGCCCTTTCTTGCTCTCTGGCTTGTACACCACCACGGAGGCGGAGTCGTCAGGCAGCAGGATTCTGGCATCCTGCGTGGCAACAGAGTCCAGCACCTGCAGTGTGGAGTCCGGCTGTTGCGCCTTACATACCAGTGTCGCCAACATCATCGCGACAATTGTCAGCAGTCTACCCATGCATTTCGTCTATAGCATTCATGATGCGTTCCAGCCCTTCTTCGTTGTCGAAGGGAATGGTGATTTTGCCTTTACCCTTGGCTGAACAGGTCATCTGGACCTGTGTCTGGAAGAGTCGCGACAGTCGGTCACGCAGCTTATTGAACTCCTCGGGCAGTTTGTCGCCTGCCGCGCCCTTGCCTCGTGTCTTCACCTCCTCGCCGCTCTTCAGTGCCTGCACCATCTCTTCGACTTTACGGACGGAGTACTGGTGCTGCAGCACTTCTTTGAACAGTTTTATTTGTCCAGAGGGACTGTCTATGCTCAACAAGGCTCGTGCGTGTCCCATTTCTATCTCATGGTTCTTCAGTGCCATCTGCACCTGAGCCGGCAACTTCAGCAGTCGCATGTAGTTCGTGACGGCAGCACGGCTCTTGCCTACCCTTTCGCTGATCTTCGCCTGCGTCATTCCTGTGGCTTCTGCCAAATGCTGGTAGGCCAGCGCTATCTCTATGGCATTCAGGTCTTCGCGCTGTATGTTCTCCACGAGCGCCATTTCCATCACGCCCTGGTCTTCCACGCTTACAATATAGGCAGGTATCTTGGTCAGCCCTGCCAACTGTGAGGCACGCCAGCGGCGCTCGCCTGCTATGATCTGATACTTCTGACCGTCTACCTTTCTTAAGGTGATGGGTTGTATGATGCCTAACTCGCGAATACTGTTAGCCAGTTCTCCCAAGGCTTCCTGGTCGAATTCCCTGCGTGGCTGGTTGGGGTTGGGCTCTATCTGCGATATTTCTATCTCACTCAAGTTCGAACTGCCGTCGGTCCTTACCTCGCTGGTGGTATCTATCAGAGCGTCCAGCCCGCGACCTGTACCGATATCGTCCAACCCACGGCCTAACACATTGCTTGCAAATTTCTTCTTTACAGCCATACTGCTTAACTATTCTTCAAAATGATTTCCTTGGCGAGCGCCAGATGGTTTTTCGCACCTGTAGAGTCAGCATCATAGAGGATGACAGGCAATCCGTGCGACGGGCTCTCCGACAGTTTGACATTACGCTGGATGACGGTTTTAAACACCAATTCCTGGAAGTGGCGCTTCACCTCGTCATAAATCTGGTTGGCCAGTCTCAGACGCGAGTCATACATTGTCAGCAGGAAGCCTTCTATTTCCAACTTCGGATTCAGGCGCTGCTTGATAATCTTGATGGTATTCAGCAACTTCGAGATACCCTCTAGCGCGAAATATTCACACTGCACAGGAATGATAACTGAGTCGGCTGCCGTCAGCGAATTGACGGTGATGAGACCCAGCGACGGCGAACAGTCAATCAGAATGTAGTCATAGTCCTTGCGAAGAGGTTCCAGCAAGCGACTGATAATTTTCTCGCGATTATCCAGATTGAGCATCTCAATCTCTGCACCCACCAAATCTATATGACTGGGGATAATATCAAGTCCTGTAATGTCGGTAGTATAGATAGCATCAAGAATATTGGCCTTCTCGACAATACATTCATAGAGCGAACAGTCTACCTCCTGAATGTTGACGCCCAAGCCGCTCGATGCGTTAGCCTGAGGGTCAGCATCAACTACCAGCACTGTCTTCTCCAGCGTGGCTAATGATGCTGCCAGGTTGATGGTTGTGGTGGTCTTCCCCACACCACCCTTTTGGTTTGCTAAAGCTATGATTTTTCCCATAATATTCTACAATACATATACAATAGGTTGCAAAGGTACAACTTTTTTGTCAATTATCGCACGTTTGTGAACCTTTTTTAGTAATTTTGCAACCAAATTCACGGATATGAAGCAGAAACCACTGATACTGATTTCCAATGATGACGGCTATCAAGCCAAAGGAGTCAACGAGCTCATCAACATGGTGCGACCCTTGGCTGATGTTCTTGTATGTGCCCCTGACGGACCACGCAGCGGACAAAGTTGTGCCTTCAGTGCCACCATACCTCTCACGCTGACTTGCATCCGAAAGGAAGAAGGTCTGCAGATATGGGCTTGCAACGGCACGCCTGTCGACTGTGTCAAGATGGCGCTTGACAACTTGTGTCCGCGCAAACCAGACATGGTGATTGGCGGCATCAACCACGGCGACAACGCCTCCGTCAACGCCCACTACTCGGGCACAATGGGTGTCACCATTGAGGGTTGCATGAAGTACATCCCCTCTGTTGCTTTCTCGCTGTGCGACTATCGTGCCGATGCTGACTTCAGCCCGCTGACGCCTTATGTGAGGGACATCACGCAACGGGTTCTCAACGAGGGGCTGCCACAGGGTGTCTGTCTGAATGTCAACTTCCCAGGGCCTCCTGACTTACCCCAGACCGCAGGTGGTCCTAGTGCCGCCAGACGGCCTGTATTGCCGCAGGGGCAGTCGTACCTGGGTGTCCGCATCTGCCGCATGGCGCCTGGCACGTGGTATGACGAGACTACACGTTTCCATCATCCACGTGGCTTCGACTACTGGTGGATGGTAGGCCACTATCGCAACGATGCCCCTGAAGCCGAGGACACCGACAACTGGGCACTGGCTCACGGCTACGTAGCCATCACGCCCACGCAGATAGACCTGACTGCCTATAAGGCTATGGACCAGCTGAAGTCGTGGAATCTCTAACCCCCTCTTACTTCTTACATCTTACATCAGACATCTTCTCATCTTCTCATCTTCTCATCTTCCCATCTTAATCTTTAATCTTTCATTTTTAATCTTTAATCTTTCATGAAGTACTACCTGATAGCCGGCGAAGCCAGTGGCGACCTACACGCCTCTCACCTGATGAAGAGTCTGCTGCAGCAGGATGCGGAAGCTGAGTTCCGCTACTTTGGCGGCGACTTGATGAAAGCAGTGGGGGGCACGCTGGTGAAACACTATCGCGAGTTGGCTTATATGGGGTTCATACCCGTCCTGCTACACTTGCCGACCATCTTGCGCAACATGAAGATGTGTCAGAAGGATATCCTCCAGTGGCAGCCCGATGTTGTCATCCTTGTCGACTATCCGGGCTTCAACCTCAGCATCGCCAAGTTCGCTCATCGGCATCACATCAAAGTTTATTACTATATCTCTCCCAAAATATGGGCTTGGAAGGAATACCGCATCAAAAACATCAAACGTGATGTTGACGAACTGTTTTCCATCCTGCCTTTCGAAGTCGAGTTCTTCGAACAGAAGCACCACTACCCCATCCATTATGTCGGCAACCCCACAGCTTCAGAGGTAAGGCAGTTCCTGACTGCAAACATCAGACATCAGGCATCAGACATCAGACATCAAACTTCAAAGCCTCTCATCGCACTGCTGGCAGGCTCTCGCCGACAGGAGATTAAGGACAACCTGCCAGCTATGATTGCTGCCACACGCCACCTTGCCACCCAATACGACATTGTGCTGGCTGGGGCACCATCGGTCGAAGCCGACTACTACAAGTCTTTCCTTGAGGGCAGCAGTGTACGGCTCGTCTCCAATGAGACTTTCCAGTTGCTGTCAGTAGCTACTGCAGCCCTCGTCACCAGCGGTACGGCAACACTCGAGACGTGCATGTTCGGCGTTCCACAGGTGGTGTGCTACGAGACGCCTCTTCCCCGTCTCATCGGTTTCCTCAAGCGCCACATCCTCAGTGTCCGTTATGTCTCACTGGTCAACCTCATCGCAGGGCGCGAGGTGGTCAGGGAACTGGTGGCTGAGACCTTTAGCGTCCAGAACATCCGACAGGAACTTGAGGCCATCCTCCCTGGCGGTGACAAGCGCAAACAGATGCTCGCCGACTACGAAGAGGTTTACAAGCGGCTAGGCGAGAGCGATGCCCCCGACCGTGCAGCACAGCTCATGGTGGAACTGTTACAAACAAAAGGCTAATGCCAGAATATTAACTATAAAACTTAATAAATATGAAAAAGCTATTTTTTACACTACTCACACTGCTCGCTGGCATGACTGTCAGCGCACAGAACATCCAGCTGCACTACGACTTCGGACGTAACATCTACACAGGCGAGGAGGCTGGTCGCCAGAAAATGACCATCACCCTTGAACAGTTCAAGGCGGACAAATGGGGCTCTTGGTACTACTTTGTCGATGTGGACTTAAGCCGCCACTTCACAGAAAGCGCATACACTGAGATATCGCGCGAATTCAATCTCGCCAAGCAGTCTCCGTTTGCTGCACACATCGAGTATGACGGCGGTCTGAGCCGTAACCAGAGCTTCCAGCAGGCTGGACTCATTGGTGCCGCCTGGAACGGACATACTGCTGACTTCTCCAAGACATGGAGCGTCCAACTGCTCTACAAGCAGTTCTTCAAGAGTTACGAAAACACGCACGCTTATGCCAGCGCTCAGCTGACGGGTGTCTGGGGCATCAACTTCTTGAACAACAAAATGCGCTTCACTGGATTCATCGACTTCTGGCGCGGAGAGAAATCCAACGGACACGGCTGCCTGGTCATCCTCAGCGAACCACAGCTATGGTATAACTTCACCGACCACTTCAGCGTGGGTACCGAGTGGGAGTTCTCCAACAACTTCGTCTATAACCAGGATCCCGACAGCGGCAAGACGTTCTTCTGGAACCCCACCCTCGCTGTCAAATGGAATTTCTGAATACACTAACTTCCGCCTCTTTTCCTCCCCCCTTAAAAGGGGAGGCAAGATGGCGAGTTTACCTCAGACATCAGCCATCAAACATCTTACATCTTCTTCACCGCAGCCTTTTTTCGCTGGTCGTGGTCAAGGATGACCTTGCGCATACGCATTGACTTTGGCGTCACCTCCACCAGCTCATCCTCCTTGATATACTCCAGACACTCCTCCAGCGACATCACCACCTTGGGAATGATGCGTGCCTTCTCGTCAGTACCGCTGGCACGGACATTGGTGAGCTGCTTGGCTTTGCATACGTTGATGACGAGGTCGTTGTCGTGTACGTGCTCGCCTACGACTTGTCCCATGTACACATCTTCGCCCGGGTCTATGAAGAACTTTCCGCGGTCCTGCAGCTTGTCAATGGCATAAGCGAAGGCGTTGCCGGTCTCCATAGCTATCATCGAACCATTGACACGGCGCTCTATCTCGCCCTTGTAGGGCTGATACTCCTTGAAGCGATGAGCCATGATGGCCTCGCCCTGTGAGGCTGTCAGCACATTGGTACGCAGTCCGATGATGCCACGTGAGGGGATGTCAAACTCGATATTCGTACGCTCACCCTGACTCTCCATCGAGGTCATCTCACCTTTGCGGCGCGTCACCATATCAATCATCTTCGAGGCAAACTCCTCCGGAACATTGATGGTCAGCTCCTCTATGGGCTCACACTTCTGACCGTCAATCTCCTTGTAGATGACCTGTGGCTGACCCACCTGCAACTCGTAGCCTTCACGACGCATGGTCTCGATAAGCACGGAGAGATGCAGCACACCACGACCTGACACCACCCACTTGTCCGTCGTGTCCTCGAAAGGTTCCACACGCAGGGCAAGGTTCTTCTCCAGCTCCTTCTCTAAACGGTCGCTGATATGGCGCGAGGTGACAAACTTACCCTCTTTGCCGAAGAAGGGCGAGTCGTTGATGGTAAACAACATTGACATGGTGGGTTCGTCAATGGCAATGGGCGGCAGCGGCTCTGGGTTCTCGCTGTCGCAAATGGTGTCGCCAATCTCGAACTTCTCCAGTCCGATGACGGCACAGATGTCACCACACTCCACTTGGTCAGTGCGCTGATGGCTCATGCCGTCAAAGGTGTGCAACTCCTTAATCTTCGTCTTCTCCATCGAGCCGTCACGGTGAGCGATGGTTATCTGCTGACCGTCCTTCAACGTGCCGCGGTGTACACGGCCTACGGCAATACGGCCCGTATAGCTCGAATAGTCCAGACTGGTGATAAGCATCTGCGGTGTACCCTCCAGCTGCTCTGGTGCAGGAATCACCTCCACTATCTTGTCCAGCAGGTATGTAATGTCAGTCGTGGGCTTGTTGTAGTCCTCACCCATCCATCCGTTCTTGGCAGAGCCGTACACCACAGGGAAGTCCAACTGGTCTTCCGTAGCGTTCAGCGAGAACATCAGGTCAAACACCATCTCGTAAACCTCCTCGGGTCGGCAGTTCGGCTTGTCCACCTTGTTCACCACCACGATGGGCTTCAACCCTATCTGCAGCGCCTTCTGCAAGACGAAGCGCGTCTGGGGCATTGGACCCTCGAAAGCGTCGACCAACAGCAGACAGCCGTCAGCCATATTGAGCACACGCTCCACCTCACCGCCGAAGTCGGAGTGTCCCGGCGTATCAATGATATTGATTTTCGTACCTTTCCAGTTGATACTCACATTCTTTGAAAGAATCGTGATGCCGCGTTCGCGTTCCAAGTCGTTGGCATCCAACACCTGACTTGACAGATTCTGTCCCTCACGGAACAAGTTACCTGCCAGCATCATCTTGTCCACGAGCGTCGTCTTGCCGTGGTCCACATGTGCGATAATCGCAATATTCCTAATATCCTGCATAACCTATTTACGTAAATCGGCTCACCTTCAAAGCCGAACTTCATGAAATTCGGCTGCAAAGGTACTGCAAACCGAGCGAAATGCAAAATAAATCCCCCACTTTTTTCTAATTTCGACGCCGAGAGGACTTACCATAGGACTTCATCATTCCTCGCTTTCCTCTTATCGGAGAGACCGCCATCAGTTGACGGTAACCTTCACTTCTCCACCATAATCCGAATTTAGGGCATTTGCGGCACATCTTAAACGCATCGGAAATGTAAAGAAAACTGTCAATCCAGGTTTTTACCTCAATTTCGCGCGCTCGGCTCAATCGTTCGTTTGAGCCGACTCGATTGATCGTTTGAGTCGGCTCGATTGATCGTTTGAGTCGGCTCAATGACTTTTCCTGATTTCACTAGACACTTTTTCTCTTCATTAGCTGAAACGGTAGACAGTTGTTTAGGAGTCGTACTGAATCGATAGACACAAGCGAAAAAGCCGTGCTGTTTTTGTTGACACTTCAGTCATGCTGGACACGCAGAGCCCGGGCTGGCTTGTTCGGCAAAACTGGATGCCCCTCGATGGGGCATTCAGTTTTTTGTCAGGTGCGCTGGCATACGCCTTCGCCCAGACTGGTTGTTCGGCTCGGCAAAGATACGACATTATTTTCATTCTCGGTCTGTTTTTTAGGATAAATTTTGGTTTTCCACATTTTTCTCTGCTCTCCCTGCTCCAAATGCACCACGGCCGGTGTCTTGTAACCGATGCTCATGTGGGGACGTCGGTAGTTGTAGAAGTGGATGTAACGCTCAATCACCCTGTAGGCATGCTCAAAGGAGTTGAAGCACTTCTGGCGGTAGACACTTTCCACCTTTATTTTCCCGTTGACGCTCTCAGCGATGGCGTTGTCGGTGGGATTGTAGTCCTCGCACATGGAGATGTTAATCTCATGTGCCTTTAGCACGGCTACGTAGGCATCGCAGCAATACTGTACGCCACGGTCGGAGTGGTGAATCAGCCCCTTGAGGATTTCGCTGCCGGACATGGCCGCGGCCTGTTCGATGGCCATCCTCAGTGCCTCCATGGAGATGGCTGCCTTGAGCGTCTGGGCCAGTGCCCAGCCCACAATCTTATGCGAGTAGGCAT
>Ga0247609_10000144_pt1 | contig 100589 bp, 99 predicted proteins | sample 172DNAGHGlowgp2_FD_193487 | JGI IMG/M metagenome (GOLD analysis project Ga0247609, IMG submission 193487) | Sheep rumen microbial communities from Palmerston North, Manawatu-Wanganui, New Zealand - 1728 DNA GHGlow gp2 | ecosystem: Host-associated > Mammals > Digestive system > Stomach > Rumen ...
TGAAAGTTCTTTCACGCAAAGCTCCACTAATGTTGGTAACAGAGCTGACTCAATAGGGAAGTTGCTGTCAAGGATATCACAATGCTTGCCTTCAGCGTCACATAGCAGGTCAGCAACCGCACTGGGATCATCAAAGATGCCAGACACCTTTACGTGTTTCATGTACAGGAACTGAGGGTTCTGGCTGTTCATCCATAGATGTCTGTCAGGTCCAAGGGCGGCGTAGGTCATATTCTTTGTCCAGCGGTTATAGCCTACAAAACGCATCCTGTCCATAGACACAAATGAGATATGTTCACCACGGAAGAAGTTGAGCGGATATACCTTGGTGGATGCTGACGTGATCGTTGCTGGGATTTCCTTTGTGCTTTTGAGCATGTATCCGCTTTCGCAGGGGAATCCGTCAAGAGCGTCAACCTTTTCCAGGTCCAAACAGATAGTCTGGTAGTTGCTCTCTGGTATGTCCTTCTTGATGTCCTTGTAATGCTGTTTAAGCAGCATTGAGCGATAGTTGCTGGCCAGCCAAATAACGTGCTCCTGAGTAAAGGATGCGTCATCACTGACAAGCTTCAGCTCATCAAGTATCATATAAACCACTTCTCGGTAGGTGCTCATATCATTTGTATTTAGTAAGTGCAAAGGTAAAGACAACAAATCCACCGTCAGGTTTTGATAGTGGATTTGTAACAGGCAGTAAGCAAACGACTAATTAAATCTTAGGACGGGTTCTACTGTCCTCTGATTCAATGATTCGTTGTTGCGTTTCAGTAGAGCGCAGGTTAGTATTCTCAGTAGCCCTGAATGAGGCAACCACACCCATGTTACTAGGCTCAGACAGACGGATACCAGTCGATGGAACAGTTACTAGACACCCAGACTTTGCAAGGCACCGTATCACGCTGTTGATGATAGTGGCACCCTTATCATCCAGATGCTGCCATAAAGGACCGTCTATAATCTGATCCACAAGGAACGTGTATATCAGCATACCTTCGGTCACAGCATGAGGATAATGTCCCTGAACTTCCAGCACATCAAAGTAACGGCGCAGACCGTTGTAAGCATTAACCGTATGTTCCATGACAACCGCAGCCTCCAGTGGTTAACGAGCCAGATGTGGACTCTGAGTTGGTAAGATAGTTAGACCAGTAATACTGGGCTTGACACAGGTCACCGCATTTCAGCGCAAAGAGGAAGCCATAGTAGCGCATAAGAAAGTCGATGAAGGAATTGGCATCGCGGGTATCGCAAGTATTGCCATAGTTAGCGGCATACTTCATAGCCGCATCATACAATGGCTTCGTATTGTATGCGACACCGACAATCTCACTGACATCCTGACCACACTCAAGTTCAACGATATCCTCAGTACCTGCTGTAGCTGTTGCGGTAACAATGAACATGGTCTTGGTGAAATCCTTAGTGACAATGCCAGACAAACCATCATCCCAGCCTAAGCATAGATGCACATGGCGGTTCTTTGTCCCGACAGTAATCGGGTCTACGATAAGGCCCTCATGGAAAGCAATAATATAACCATTAATGAAGGCGTTAACGTCCTCGATGTTAACCTCGTCGTTGCCCGTAAGGTCACCAGGTGTAGACCCGGCATTGGGAAATGAAGCGTCACCGATGTTTTCCCAAATAAAGTCAAGAAGCTTTGGTAGGAATCTATTACCAGACCAGTCAACAACGGGAACACGTAGTGAGATGGACTTATAAATAGCATAGATATTAGCATCGATATCTATTTCAGCGGTGACGTTATCTTCTGTTTCCGGGTCTACTACAGTAGCCTTATAATAATGAGTTCCGTCATCTCTGGTATATACTTTTCTGTCGCCAATATTAAATAACGTAGCCCATACAGCGACATCGTCTTCACCGAGAACACCATCATTGTTAAGATCGCCAACAATCCTTACTCCTGGTTTATACACCTCTACAGCCTCGACAGACTTACCACCATACTGACAATTTGAGCCTATATCAACTTTGATGCTGTTGATGTAGAAATTGTCATACTCAGGCATATCGTCTATAGCGGCATCTATGACCAGCTTCTTGCCGTCATCTGTCACATATAGTTCATTGAAATGTATCATAGTCTTTGATAATTAAAAGGAGCGGCAACCGTCTGGCCACCGCTCCGTGATAAACGAGACGATTTCGGTTAGAAGAAATGCCTGGATTAATCGCCCTCAGCTGCTTCCTCAAGATCAGCAACACGTGCCTCAAGACCTGCGGCAGTTGCTACGGGAACATACTTACCACTTGACTCAGTGACAACAGTGTAGTAGTCCAAACCAGCAGCACCTGCAACAGATGCAGCAAGGTCAGCCAGCTTTGCAGCTGAACGGTTGTCCTTCGATGCAACGATGGTCATATCACGTTCAGACTTCTGCGGGCCTTCATTATCGATGTCATCCCAGAAGTGGATAACGACATAGTCGTACTCACCAGTGGGGCTGACGAGCAGGGCCTCAGGAGTGGTGATGCTCAGGGGCCAGTCCTTACCACGGTACTGGTCACCGCGCTCACCCATGCAGAACCACTCAAGGTCAGCTGTCTCGTAGCCGTTCTTGATGTATTCGCCACTAACGACACCTTCAGTACAGGTTGCCCATACACGGTCCTCAACGCCACTCACAACGATGGGAGAGAAACGTACAGTGAAGTCAGGACTGGTCAGTTTCATACGACCACGCTCATAAGGTTGAACAAACTCAGTGAGCAGGATCTCAGAAGCAACGAGACTGGTGTCGCTGTCGCTCAGGTCAGAAACCTTAGTGTTGGGAGTTACAGCAGTGTAGGTAGCTGCACTGCTGCCTGCTTTGGTCTTCACACTGATGGTGAAAGGCATGTCAATCTCACGGGAGAAATTCTTAGCCAAAGTTACAGCGAGGTTAGCGATAAGGTCACTAGCTGAGCCAAAAGCGATGGCAGCGGTGAACTTCTCGTAGGTGTCCTCATCACTCATGCCGAAGTAGTTACGGAAGGCGAAGTTGATGATGTAGTGCTGACCTACAACAGGGGTACCTTCAGTTGCAGGGTCATTGGCATTCATAGCGATAGTCCAGGTGCGCAGGGGCTTACGCATAGCCTCAGCGGGGGTGTAGGTAACCCACTTTACCTTACCCTTCTTGATGCGGTCTGTGGCGATAATGCCGCCGGGACTCTTGTACTGGAAGTACTGGAACGAACCGTCTGCTGATTTGCATTGTACTACAGCACCAGTATTACTAGCGCTTGTGAGCTTACTGTAACTTTGATCGCCAACAAGCGTCGAAGCGGTAACGCAGTAGAATTGATTTACTTGATTAACTGAATACATAATCGTAATGTGTTTTGTTTAACGAATGTTGATTAATTCTTTTCCTCCTTAACAGGACCCACACGACTGCTGATAGCCATTCTTACGGCACCGTCAAGAATGAGACGATGCAACGAATCATGAAGCTCGCAGGAACTCTTCGTTGACTCACCGTTGATAGTGAGTCCGTCACCTAAATCAGTCAGTATGATTGGCCTGGGTCGGCGGATGTATTTGACGTAGTACTTTCCGAGAGGGTACTTCGACAGGATCTCCACATAGTTGCTCACGTCTTTACCATTGTCAAGGCGTAGGGCACGGCGGCGGTTAGGGCCACGGAAGGGATTACCCTTGATACGATGAAACGTATCGTAGGTAACGGGAACAACTTCAACAGGGAAATCAGACTCATCGATAGGGCAGTCAGTATTATCCCAGCCATCAGTGCTGTAACGTGCAGCTTCGTACACGATAAACCACAGGTTAAGGTTACTGTAACTGCCTCCATCGGTTAAGTCTGCTAAACGGAAGAACTGTGTGCCGTTAGTGATGTGGGTCTTATCTTCATTCCACACATCAAGCACGCGTTCATCCAACAGGTTGTCCAGGTCACGACGTAGCTGTTCAGTGCGTTCAAAGCTACCGATGCTGCTGCTGTCTGAGTAGAGGGCAAGCACGAGGTTCTCCTGCTCACGTGTGAGGTAGACACTCTTCTCGTACTCATTGAATGCGAGCATAGTGCTGTCACTCTTCCCGAAACCATGCTCATGCAGGTAACTGGAAGCGAGAACATCAAACTCGTAGCTCATCTCATCTACAGTCATCATTCACTCCTTTCTCCCATTGTAGTGACTAACTGCGTCTGGTTGGCATCGCCTACGTAGAACGCCTTGGCGAGTTCAACGGCACGCTGAAGAACCTCCTCATGCAATACGACAGGAAGCTCACACTCTGTTTGTTCATAGTACCCATCGATTTTAAGACCAGAGAATGTTGAACCAGACATAGTTCCGATAGCGGTGAGGATAATCGGCTTTGGCATACCGACATAGCGGATGTTATAGCCAACGATACTATCACCAAGACCGACAATCAGCTCCGGAACACCGTCAACAAACATTCTCCACGCCTGTGAACGAGGGGGGCGTTTAAAGGGACGCGACATCAGAGTATCATATTCCTGCGAGGACAGGGGGATAACAACAAGATAAGAAGGTGCAGAACGGTTACCACGTGTAATCTTCACATTCTCATTGAGGATAGCCAGGATGTCATCATAGTCAAATGATTCACTGGAGCCAGAAGAGGCATTCAGTGAGCCTGGATTACTCGGAGTGACACCGCCTGGAGTGGTGCCGCCAGATGTGGGAGACCAACGCAAGGCATTGATGCAATGAACACCGTCTGTCGTGAAGTTAGTGAGCGTAAGGTCTTTGACCAGTGCAGAGAACTCCACTTGACGCTTAGGACTACCATCAATGCCTTCCTTGTACTTGTTGCCCTGCTGGTTAAGATGGTTCTTGACCACCTCAAGCTGAGCCTTAGTAAGGAACACACTCTTCTCATACTCGTCAAGACCAGGGGCCTGCGAGGATGTGATGTTGTTGTACAAAACGTCAAACTGTGTAGAGAACTCTTGTGTAGTCATAGTTTACTGCTCTTTCTTGGATTCCTGTACCTGTTTCTGTAAGCTGAACAGCAGCTCCTGCTGACGCGGACCCATCAGATAACGGGCAGCGTTGGTAAGGGTAGGATTCTCACCGTCCTTGCACAATGGGCTGTTATCAGCTTTGTTATAATAAAAGTCTCCGCGTTTTGCTACGAGGCCAGAAGCGACACACTGACGCAACAGCAACTTGGTTGAGAACAACTCATCCTTGATGACTTTAAGGAAGAGCTTGGGGTCAGCCTGAATGAGCTCATTGATCTTAGTCTGAAGATAAGCCTCGGAGGTGTTGAATGCGAGCTCGTCTCCAGTGATGGAGAGGATGACAAAGCGCATAGCGTCCTTGTCGTGCTCGATCTTACCAAACTCCTTGTAGCTCATCATCGTGTTGCTCATCTGTTGCTGCGCGTTACGTGTCTCATCATCTGCTCTCAGTATCACAAACTGATAAGTGGCTTTAGGACGCTCTTGCAGGGTCTCAATGTCAGGAGCAATAAAGTCCTTGTTAGCCAATGCGATCTTATAACGGATGTAGTCATTGGGATTGCTCAAGTCCAGATAAGTATCGTCCTTGCCCAATACAATGTTACTGATTCCGTTTACATTAGCATCTGACCAGAAGTTATTCGCAGGTTTGTTGTACACGCTAAGTGCATTGTACTCCATACCCATGATATGCTCGAGATAGTCTTTCTCGTCTTTGGTCAGCACATTGACGTATACGCCACTCTTCAGTTTAGGCACACAGAAGGTTCTTGTGGCACCCTCACCAAGTCCACCATAGAGGACATGTTTGGGGTTATCGACAAGCCCAGTCTGCTTAGGAATGTGCCTGATCGTGATGCGCTCATTGCGCAGACAGTTTTTCAATTCGTTCTGTTCTTTCTCCATTCTTTGTTCTCCTTCCCGCATCAAGGCCCTCAGCTAGTGGTTATCACACCCCCAACGGAGGACCACAGCGGTTCTTATGAAATCATCTAAAACTTAAATAACAACAGTTTAGGCTGCGAGGACGTTGGGCACGATGCTCATGGTGCGGGTAGGATCATAGATCAGGATACCCAGCTGTGCCATCTTGTGGATAACGGCACTGTCCTCATCATAGCTCATGTAGGGGTTATACGAGGTGCCGAGGAACGGGTTGCGCATACCAGCCTGATAGCCACGATACTCAGGCTTACCGCTAATCTCACAGATCTGGATGTTGGGCTGATCCATAGAACCAATGTCCATGATGTCATAGCGGTAACTCATTGCGGGACCACCAAGGTCATGAGGCATCTTGTTGCGTACGGGGTCATCGTAGAAGGGGTCAACCTCAACACTCAGCACGAGACCATTGGGGGCACGCCACTCAGTGAACTGGTAGCCTGCTGCCAGCGAGGTCTGATGCAGGGGAGAGTTGGTCTTCTGAACAACACCGACATTGGTGCCGTCAAGCTCAAATGGCATCCAGCCACTGACATCTTCCTTCACTGCTTTGTGGAACTGGGCAGCACCACGCTCACCAGTGCGGAGGACAAACTTACGCTCATTGAAGTTCAGCTTAGCAGCACTGAGCTGATACAGGGCCTCCTCAATAAGGCGCAGCGAGAAGTCGTTGTAGTACATTGTATTGGCAACCTCCATCTGCTCAAACAGACCAGCACCAGTCTTGATGACACCACCACTGCGACCAATGTTGGTATACTCGCCATTGCGGTTACGATTGCTGCGACCAAAGACAAGAGCATTGTTCTTATACTCAGAGAACTGCTCCTCGACCTTGTAGTCCACATAGTACATCCAGGTATCAACAACAGTATGGGTATAACGGCCATTGGTTTGTTTTACGATGGGCAAACCGATAGCAAGTTTCTTGTCAAGGTCATTGCCGGTCACCTTATGCTGGATACGTACAGTACTCCACTCATTGCGCATAGCTACAGGTGCGGAGAAGCGTACATCACCAACCTTGCGGCTCAGCTCATTCTCAACGAATGCGGCCTCAATAGAGAAGCGCTCACCAGGGAGCAGACGCTCTGCGGGAACACCATCAATGTTACCACCGCCAAGCTCAACAGGATATACGAAACGGGTACCTTCCTTGCGGGGATTTTCAAGGATACGGAACTGATAGATTTCGTTCAGGTTACCAACGATGTACTCACCGAGGGCAAACCAATCCTCGTCAAACACAAGCTCAAAGCGGGCAGTACCAGCACCGATGTTAGTGGAATGGCTAGCGGTTACAACAACACCGTCTTCATCACGTGCCTCTACCAGAGGGATGTTGCGGCGTGAGGAACCGATAACGTTCCAATAGAACTCCTCGTCATTATCGAACTGCTTACGGGGCAGACGGTTCACGAGGCTCTCAAGTGTATTGCCGTGATGAAAGGCCAACAGCTCAATCATCGTATTGGTGGCAAGCTGAGGCTTACGTCCAAAGATAGCGCCAAGGTGGTTCTCCTTGGTCATGCCTTTCCAGGTCTTAAAGCCTACTTTCTGAAATTTATTAAGTCTTCCTGACATGGTTATATTGAATTAAAAATGAATACTCTTTTTATCCTGCTCCTGTTCCATCTATTCCCTGCCAGGTTGACGTTGTTATGCGTCCAAGTCCCAATCGCCGCTGAGGAAGGACTCTGGATCACTGGTCACTCCCCCAACAAGGCGCAAGCTGCCGTCTGGATTACGCTGCGTATCATTGATGACACGCTCAAGTTCGGCAAGACCTTTGGCTGTACGTTTCTTGACCTGAGGGTCAATCAGCTTCTCAACGTTAGTGAATCCGTCTGTAAGCACGTACAGCAAACCGACATTACGGCTGAACTTGTCAGGGTCTTCGCGTTGCGCCCACTGCACCTCTGTATAATAGTTACCGTCATCGTCTTTCTTTGTCGGCTTAGTCAGCACGTCAAATACGCGGCGGCGAGTTGATTGGTCAAGGTCAACAGTCCCGAAAGCCTTCTTATCCTCAAGCAATGATTTCTCAAAGTTCTTGATGCGGGTATTCTGGCTTTCCTCAGCAAGCCTGCGCTGCTCTCTGGCGTTTTCCAGGAAAGCATTGTAGCGTCCGTGGAAGAACTCCTTGTTGGCAGCAAGCGCATCTCTGGCATCCTCGATATCTGTGCCTGCATCGATGGACTTCTTGACCTCCTTAATGGCCTTGTCATGTGAGTAACCACGGTTAACAAGGTCCTGATAAATGAGCCTGCGGCGAATCTCATCACCCCGCTCATTGCGTTCTGAGAGCGCATCATCAGTCACCTGGTCCAGATAATTGATTGCGTTCTCGTAAGATTGCACCTCACTAGGCTTCATACCATAGTTCAGTGCTTCGTTGACCCTGCGCTGACGTTCATCGAGGCCAGCCTGGATCTGTTTATCAACGAGCTCCCTGAATGACTTAGCGTCAATGACGGCATTCACGTCGTCGTCGTTAGTGTCAGGAAAGACCCCCTCCTCGCGTAAAGCAACGGCGATGGAATTGAACAGGTTGGTTGGCGTAGGAGAACCGCTGCCCGGAGCAGGGGGTTCATTGCGGGTGTCTACGCTCTTTGGATCGCTTTTAGATGAAAATACATCCTCCAGGTCCTCGACAACCTCTTCTTCATCTTCCTGAAACTCTTCTTTTACCTGATCTTCACTGGTGGGGTTATCCGCATCGAGGTCACCAAGAATCTTACCCAGCTCCTCGTCAGTGAAGATGTTTTCTGAATCCAATGTTTCCATTCTTAATCTCCTTTATTGTTATTACTTGTCCTTAACCTTTTTCTTGGCGGCACGTTTTGCAGGACTGTGCATAGGTTTCGGCTCAGAGGGCTCGACTTCCTTCTTGTCGGGAATGTCTGGCTTACGCATCTCAGTGTCATTCCTCGTGTATCGCCTGCAAGCATAAGCGGCGCCGCATACAGCAACGATAATAACAGCAATTAAAATATAATCCATAATCTATTGATTTAAAGTTGTTGGCGTTTCGCCGTGATGTGCAAAAGTAGTATATGAGAAAACTTAGAAGAAAGACATAAAGCTTACGCTAATAATCATGCATGTAATTTACTAATAATTATAGGAAACGTGTAAGATATCCGTGTGTCTTCATGGCTAAGTAGCCGATAAGATATGCGGCTTCCTCCCCGTCCTCAGGGACATTATAGTACCTGCATATATGAGACTGAACATGCTTCAGTTCGTGTATCATTGTGTTGAGAAACTGCTGTCTGCTGTTTGCCCTGCCTATAGCGACAATGCTCCACTTCTTTTTGAAATCAGTATGGGTGAAGCCAGAATTGACCTCACCCAAATAAACATTGTAGCAGATTGTTACAAGCCAATGACCGTTAATGTCTATGTCCTGTCTTAGCATTATAGCATTTCTTCCCAGTCTATAGCGACACCAGTGTAGCACATGTCTGCATACCAACGGTTAAATACAATACCGTCATAACCGTCTGGGTCATCAATAACATCCTTAATGTACAAGGCCATGTGCTTATCATCGGTTATACACGAACCGAAGAAGTCAGCCCTGCACATATTGGCTACGTACGTGGAATCATAGAGCTGGTCGTTTTTAAGCGATATGCCATAGGAAGAGAGCATACCTGTCACCTGTTCTTTAGTGAACGGTGTGATACGCTTTTCTACCCCATTGACAGTCTTTGTCATCCGGCTAACGGCAAACTCATGCAACTTACGGTTGAAATGAGGGCCGTAGTGTCTCATGTACGAGACCATAGCCTCAGGCATATCATCAAACTGTGTGAAATTAACCCTGCTCATGGTTTATCGACGGTAACCATATCTGCCACCACGCATACGCATGGAGGTATTATTGCGCTCCGAGTATTCTTCCTCTTCGTCTTCGTACTCATCACGCTCACCATGACGAGCCTCTTCAAGGCAGTCTACCAGCTCAGCAGCGTACATCTCCATCTCTTTAGCTTTACGCAGCATACGTTCTTTGTCCTTCTTGGACCTGAAAGATAACATGATCATAATTATTTTGTTTTAGGTTCATAACTGTTAGCCATATTAACCAGCATCTGCTTAAGCTCAGATACTTGCTCCTGTAAAGTCTGGATGGCCTTGTCCTTCTCTTTGTCTGCACGCAGAGCTGGATTAAGCTCCTCCAGGATTTCACCATAATCAACCATGAGCTGCTTATGCTTTTCGTGGCTGTCAACAATGTTCTTGCTATTCTGATAGGCAGCACTGACGAAAGAGTTCATTGCCTCTTTGCTGTCCGCTAACACGAATGCATCAGGACCGAAGTTGGCGATGGTGTTGTTACAGGGCACTCGTTTAAACTCCCTACGTTCTCCGTCCACAATGGCAACAATATCCATTACTGTCTCCAAGGTCTGCCCAAATGTAGCATACTGGGGACGTGGCAGAGAAACATTGGATACGGTACCTGTGCTGAGCTTTGGCTTATCCTTTGTTTCAAGGATATACAGAATACTGTTTTGACTTAAGTTAGTGAACATGGTTATACATTATTAAGGGATTGTAGTAAGAAGCTGCATTGAACTGGCACACTTGTCATACCATATAAGGTAAACACCCGCAGGGGTAATCTGTGCTCCAGTAGCAGCTGTGCCGCCAACAACAGTCAGCGTCTGTAAAAACTCATTAGAGCTGAATACAACAGGAAGGGCTGCACCACCGGCAGGAATCTCCTGAGTAAGCCTGAAGGCCAGCAGACCGCTGTCAGCCAAACCCCTGAATGCCCTGCGCGGAATACCGATAACCACATTATCTGTGGTGACCTCCACTGATGTGGAAGCAATCATCGGAATACCACGGACATTAGAGAAATTACCTGGATAGTTAGTAGTACCAATCATAGCTCAATCCAATCAGTTCCAGAAGTTATTCTGCGGATAAAAACCATAGTTACCCACCCAAGGAGTAGCGTTAGCTGCAACAATGTTGGGGTACTGCACAGGAACAGTGTTGGGCTGCTTTGCCGCAAGAACATTGATCTTCTCGTTCAGGGCATTCATGGCAGCATTGAAAGCCTCAGTCTGCTTGTCATTGCTGATTTGGCCACGAAGTTGCGTAATGATGTCGCCCTGGGTGTCAATCTTATTCTGCAATTCACGCTCCTTCAGGTCACAGAACTCCTTAGTGATAAGAGTGTTTTGACCTGCAATGGCATTCAGGATGCTATTGGTGTTACGGTCTGCCTGTGAGCCAAGCTGATTGGTCTGTTGGCAGATAGCCAGCTTATCATCACCGTTGAGTTGGGCAAGCTGCAAGCGAACATTAGCATCATGGTTGTCAATAGCGTTTTGCAGAGTATTAGTCTGGTTAACAATAGCCAGACGATTCTCGCAGCAGCACTCACAAATCTGACGTGAGAGATTAGCATTACCCAACTGGAGAGCGTTGATGGTCTCCAAGCCACTCATCCCTACTTGTGCGGTAGCCTGAGAGATGCCTAACTGTAACTGACCAAGAGTAGTCTTCACTGTATTGATGTCAGAGTTCAGCATGGTAGCAAGCTGGTTCAAGGCATCTGCACGGCCATTGATAGCCTGAAGCAGAAGGTCTCTGCCTGCATCATTGTTCATCTGGTTAGCGAGGAAGCCGGTGCCATTGTTACCACCGAAGCCACCAAAACCATTACCATAACCACCCCACATCATCCACAGGAAAAGCACCCAAATCCAGTTACCGTTGTTGAAACCGCCGTTGTTCATCAGGGTCATCAGCAGCGCAGGATCAATGTTGCTCTTGTTGGAATCAGGAAACATAAAAACTTTACTGTCGTCCATAGTTAATTTGATTAAAGATTATACGAAAGATGTCATATAGCTATATTGACGAAGCAAAGTTATAAAGCAAGCGGCAGCACTGCTAACAATGCCACCGCTTACACTAAGCAACTAAATATCAATTATTTACTTTTAGGAGTGTATTTAAGTATATCACTCCTGCGCCAGTACTTCTCCTTAAATCCTGCCTGGTGCTTACCTTCTGGTAGAAACCCGTCCCTTACAAGATTATCAAATGTCGCTCTGCTTATATTCAGATACTGGCAAGCCTGATACTTACTCATTCTGTTATCAGTTATTTCAGAGAGCATAGAGATGATTTTCTGCTCTTCATCCTCAGTTATGTTGGAATTACCGGCATCAATGTCATCCAGTAATTTGACCAGCAGCTTCCTTATTACACTTAACATAATGATAGAGAACTAAAAACAGAAATATGCCAGCTATATTAAAATGCAACATAACCATGTTATATGCACTAAGTGGAATGCCTACATAATAGTCAAAGATGTTGATGACATCAGATACAAGAATGTAGTACAGGAACATCCTATGGTATGTGCAGAACCTGAACACATAAGTAGCTATCAGGATGAACAGCCAAGGAAGTAAGGACATACCGCAGATGTGACTCAATACAGGAGCATCAATGCCAACCAGGGCTAATGCTGTATTCAACAAATAGCACATAGCAGTTATCATTGGTATGAACTTAAGCACCACAAGTAATAACTTATGACTGCTTTTTCTTAACTGATCCTCCTTTGTCATATCTGTTCTTCTTTATGCCAGCTTTGGGACTCATTGGTTTGGGTCTTATAGCCTTGCGCTTTAATGAACTTGACTTTGCTTTCATAGTACAAAGATAATAAAATTAATGAACATAGCAGTGGATGCTCACCACCGATGCGATGAGCAGACCCGCCAAGATATGTTTCACTTTGTCGTTCATAATCAGTCATTATTAATGTCACCTCCAGCCATCAGGATGAAGTTGACGATGTTAGCGATTCTTCTTCCTGTCTCATAATTGCGGTACATGTACTTGTCGGCACTATCACCGCTTTGCGCATACTGGCTGCGCTCTGCCCACATCTGCGACACGTTGAGGTTGATGAAGAACGTGGGGATATCGTAGTTGTCGAAAGCGTAGTCACCGCACGTTGCGCCTGCGGTACTCTCAACATCTGGTGCATCCTCTCCTCGGTCATCCTCAAGATGGTTGCAGTAGTCAGTCAGCCATGTGGGTTCCGTGAGGTTCTTTGGGATGATTACCTGCGTCATGTAGTCGGTTGAGTAGTCGGGTTTGCCAACCGTAGATGCGGTGGTTTTCAACTCGCCGCCGCTGATTAGTGCGATAGCATCCGAATGGTCATCAATCCAATCAACGAAAATTCCGCTATCAGCAAAAGTTCCAACTCTCTCGCAACCATTTGCACCAACCTGCCATTTTTTGAACGTGCTAAATGAGTTATTTAAACTGCGAAGTCTGGCTTCGGCAGAATCATTGTTTCCAGAATTGATGTCGATACATGGCAGCACGACAATCGTGTAGTTCTGCTTGATTGTCTGCAAGAACGATGATTGGGAAACGATGTAGTTATTGCATAAGTACTCGGCAAGGACATACATACCGAACTCGGTAATCTTGTTGTCAACACCACATCGCATTGAACCACCCAAGAGCAACACCTTCTTATTGCCGTTTCCAAGCGTATATGAGTAGATGCTATCACCGCTTGAATTCTCGCCCAACTTTGCCGACTTGGTGACATAGGTCGGGGAGTTTTCAACAAGCGCATCCCAGCGAGCATATACATCTGCAAATGTGACTTTCGTATGACTTGTTGTTGTGTCGGTACCGTCCATTCGCAAGCCCTGCCTCGTCATTGAAAGCGGGTAATCCCAATGGAAGTACTCGGCATTGGCATCCTCGTTGATTATCCAACCTTTGGTATTAATCATCTCATAGGCATAGATGAGCAGGTTGGCACGAATGCGAAGTGAGCGTGTCATCTGCTCTGCGTTGAACGTGTAGCCGAAATAACCGCCGATGTACTCTGCCACCGATGCGAGAATACCAAGCGTGGAGTTTGCCCAAGCAGAAGTAGTGCCTGTGCTATACCCGCTTGCGTCATTAACATTCGGGTGAACATAACCGTATTCGTCGGCATCGGCATTTTCAAAGTCCCGATAGTCGGTGCCGCCAGCGAGACGCAACCTTTCCTCCTCAGCAATCAGGTCGGCAAGCAGTTGTCGTGCCATCACCGCATTGGCTCCATCCATGTTGTAGTTGAACCAGAAATGCTTATAGACATCACCGCCATCATGGTTATCGAACAAGTAGTCGATGTTCTCTACACCGATAGTGTCAATGATATGCTTGACATGGCGCACCTCGCTGCGCTGGAATGGATAGTTGCCAGCACGTCCAGTTCCGTCAATACTATACTGATGAATGAAGTCGAAGTTGCGGTTCATGTTCATGCCGTAATCGCCTGCTTGATTGGTGTCGTGGAACACATCATTCCAGTCAGTCCAAGGCACATTCATCGACGAATGGTCGAAACCCCAAGGATTGACGCAAGGCACTACGATGAATCGAACATTGTCACGCAGCGGCCTCAATCGTGAATAAGCCGACTCGTTGCAATGGTTGCAGATGATGTTGAAGATACGCAGTATTGTCTGCGGTGCGTCCTTCTCGTTTCCGTGAATACAAGCCTGCACATAGAACGTCTTGGTGTAGTTGGCAGGGGTGAACTCATAGTGCCATAGCGGATAATCGCCATAGCCATCCTCGCTGTACCTCGTCTTGGTGATAGTGCCAAGATAACTTGAATTGTCCTTCAAGTCATCGTAGGCATCTATCAGCGTTTCATAGTTGTACTTGTTGTAGGTGGATGCCTCTTGTGTTGGAGGTAGCCACAACCCTACCGATGGTGGTGTAGGCGGTTCGGGTATGTCACTACCCACCTGCACATCGCCAAAGTACAATCCGTCTGCCTTGCGGATAAGGCCGACACTATTGCTGGACTCGGCAATCACCGCTCCGTCAAGGTAGAGTTTGTTACCGACTACATACAAACCTGCCCTATTCAAACTGCCACCATTGGCCACCACAACCCCGTCAAGCGACAGGGTTCGGATAGTGCCGTTGGATATTTCGATTCCGTTTGCCATTATTTCCAAGCATTGTCAACTTGTGAAACATTTTCAAAGTTACCTCCAGCGAAGCATCCAGAGGTGGTGGTCGAACCAGTGACCTTGGTTGCAAGGACATCGTACAATTTCTTGGCATCGCCAGTCAGTCCACTACCCGCTGAAGCGGTCATGTTTTTGCAACTGGTGACGGTGCCAGCAGCCACAAGGTTAAAGAAATCATCGGGCAATGCCGCAGTTCCTTGGAAGTTATAGAACATCGTATTGAATGCAGTGACAGAACCGATAACCGCTTTCAGTTCGTCAAGTTGGTCAGCCGTGAACACGATGGATGTGCCGTAGAACATCTGCGAGCATGATGTCAATGCCACACCGCTCTTGGTCAAGTGGCTCAACAAGCCATCGGGTAGCGATGTGAGTGCGGTATTCTTGAATGTTACTTCTGGGTTGGTGTTGTTGTGTAACGCATTGGCGCAGATGCTTGCGAGATTCGGCCCGAAGCCTTTCGCATTGTTGTCAGCGGCATAATTGAATAGTATGTCACACTCAAGGCTGTTGTCGAGAATGGCAACGAGTGCCTCCTTGTTACAACAATCTTCGCTTCCCCATACCAGTTGGTCGCACCTGCTACCACGAATAGTGATGGTGAACTCGTCACCTGCGCTGCCAGTATATTTGTGGCTACAACCTTGTTTTACACCACTTTTGTCCGCACCATCATTGTTGTATGTGCTTGTTGTGCCATCATCCCAGTCAATGGTTAGATTGTACTTTGCGCCATTGTTGTTTGTTATAGGCACATACTCGGTGGAGTTGTTGTCAGTCAGTTTAATCTTGAACTGGAACTTGTGGTCAACGGCAATGGTGAAGGTCTGCGAAGCGACCTCGCTGCTGCCGAATCGGTTAACGGCAATGGCCTTGATAGTCGTCTCCTCGGTCACTTGTATAGGCTCGGTATCATCGTACTGAGTGCTTGACGTGGTTGGTGTGGTGCCGTCGGTGGTATAGTAGATGGTCTCGCCAGTGCCAGCGGAAATAGCCACCGTACCGCCACCTACGGGGAACTCGTTAGGAGTGGACGTCGTGTCACTCATCGTGAATGTCGGGGCGTTAGGCACCTCGCCAATCTCTACAACACCGCCAGCCATGTCAACGAACACACCATTGCCGATGTGGAATATCGGTTTGCGGATGGTGTCGCTGCCGACAGTATCAACGAGCATCCACATAAAACTACCCGTGTCGGTTTGGCTTCTGGTGACTGCTTGCTGGTATGTGCCAGAGGCTATAGCCACCTTCGCATCCACCTCGCTCTTGTTGTACGTCTGCGACTTGGGATAGTAGTTACTAAAATCATCACCGCCACCTGAGCCTGTCTTTACCTCAACATAACTTCCGTCTATATTGACATAGAACTTACCTGAAGCCTTATCATAAAATAACTTGTCTACTTTCGTAATCATCGTATTGTTGTTTAGTTGTTAGTTAAATTTCTTCAAATCCTGTTGTAAGGCTAACCCACGATGACCAGACAGAAGCCTGTTCATAAGTTGTCTTTGACCCAGCAGGAACATATATAGGGGTATTGATGTGATTGGTGTCGGGCTTGTTACTACTGTTTATAAGCCAGTTGTAATTACCTATAGCTGGCGGTGCGACCGCAGAGATAATCAAATCAGTTTTGTTTCTCTTATTCAGAAACAGCCCAGAGTCAGTAACATTGGATGTATCAAAATTACCTAGATATAATCTGGTAAATTGGGTGTCATGGAACGCCTGATTCACTCTTAATAGAGCAGGTGTGTCCCAATCCTCAAGATCTAATGCAGGTATAGCAGTAGCGCCAAATGCATTATTTATGTAACTAAGATTGATGACATCCCAGGCGTATAAACCATCAAGTTCAGTTAATTGGGTACAATTTTCAAAGGCTCCGCTAATAAACTCAATACCAGATTGAACGACCATACCGCGGATACTTATTAGAGATGAACAGTTTCTGAACAACTGGTATAATGTTTGTGTGGTCTCCGAAGCTCTATTAGTATTTTGTTTAATTGGTACGCCACCAAGATCAATGGAAATGATGGACGAACATCCGGAAAAGTTAAAGATATAGCCGTCCTTTGTAAATCCATGTATCTCAGTAATGCCTGTTATGGTTCCTTTTCTGTACTCACCGTAATCCTCCCAAGAGCCAAAAGATTGTGCAATACCATCTTGGTCATAAATCTTAATAGTATTACTCAAATCAGCGGAAGCAACGACAGTAATCGTTTCAGTATTAGCCGTGGCGATAATGTTTACCTTACCTGCATAATTAGAGAATACACTGGCCTCAATAGCCACTGTTTTTGTACCGTCCTGGTTTGTTGTACATGAAATGCCACTTATATTTCCAGATACACTGCCTTCTTTGAACACAGTAACACCTCCGATATTAATTTTAATGTCATCATTAAACGAGGAGGTACCAGGATTAAAAGTAACACTATAGCCATCAGATACAGTTACGTCTGTCTGCGGATAGCCAAACGGATTGTTGTTGGTGATGTATGTATTATTACTGTCTGTATATGTCAGGTTCATCAGTTTAAGTGTAACAAGACGTTTTTCAACAACACTTGATACGGGGACCGCTAAACCATCAACATAGATATCGGAACGGATGCCTGTGATTGTTATCCTACCACTAGTTGTATCTACCTTGTTGTAGTTGAACATATCATAGTCATTGCCCTGCGTTAGCGCATTGCCAGCAGAGTCTACGAGAGAGATAGAGCCAGAATCGGGAACACTATACGCGGAGCTGTCTACAACACTAAGGATGTCTGTATAGTCAACAGGGTTATTGTCCGTTACAGTAACCATCTTTGTTTGCAGGTAAAGTCCACTTTGAGCTGCTGATTGCGTCAGCTGAATTGTACGTGTAACGCTCTGCACAGCTCTCAGCTTAACTATGACAGATATACTAGCCTGAACATTCTCTACAACAACTTGGCACCTTATGCCATCAGTAATTGTTGTCGGAACCTGAACTGCACCATGCATGACGACAACAGAATCGAACCTGTATGAGGTAGATCCTGTGCTGTCGGCATTCAGCAGACATGTATAAGTTTCACCTTCGTAAGCAAAATTAACATGGTCACCTGTTTTTGTATAGGTTCCGACAGAGAAGGCTGCCTCATAAAAATTCACGTCATATTTCTGTTTCGTGCTGGTTTCTGTGATGCTTACTCCGATGTTACCGTCTACATTCTCCCAACGTAGAGCACAGCTTGTTGCACCTGGATCTACAGCCACAGTTTTACTGTCGTTACCCATAGTTACCTCAAACGATGTGATTGTATAGTCACTCGGCAGAGAATCAAAACTTGCAATGGTTTCAAATGTGCTGCCCTCAATAATCTGGTCCTGATATGTTTCACTGAAGGAAACATACTTGCCTGCTCCAGTTGCAGACGGAAGAGTTACATTATACTTCTCGGCATTGCGGACAGAAGATGTAACCGTAACTGTCATATCTGACGTAATATCCGTTAAAGTGATAACGGCCTCTTTTTTATTGCTCTTCCCTATGCTTATACCGCTGCTGTCACCTGTAGTGGTTGAATAGGACAAAGCGTTGAGGAATTTATCAGATTCACGAGGTGTCACGTAAAGTTTGACAGTGCCATTATTGCTGACTGTGATCCTTCTACCACTAACCTCATTACCACGTGAATCCCTGATGTAAACAACACCTGACGAGGAGTTCATAACAGAAACAGAAACACCGTCTGTAATGGTCCAGTCAGTGCCAGCAGTGTAGGGTGTGTTGTCTGTGAATGCGATGTTCGCAAGAGAGTTTGTCAGATCCATAATGGCCTTCTTAAGGGTATGACCCTGATCAGCACCGAGGGCTTTCGTTGGATCATCGCTATCAAGTGAGTTCTCAATACTGAGCGCATCTATTTTAAGATTATTAATAGCCTCTCTTATCAGGCCAACAACAGCGTCGTAGCTTTGATATCTGCGTGTATTAGCATTGAAGTCAGCGGCAGCTTTGGTAACAATGCCCCAGCTAGAACTGACCTTACTGAGAAGCTGGGCTTGTTCATCTGTAAGCCCAGTACCGCTATAATCGCGTTCTTCAAGTTCACTTATAGTCTGGTATAGGTAAGTGAGGGCCTCAGCGACAGAGACACTGGTTGAGACTGTCTCATCATCTTCTGGAGTAGTGTACGAAATATCCTCAGCGGTAATTTCATTACCTTCATCATCACGCGGTGCGTCAATACTCCTCTTCAGCTCAGACAGGATAGCACCTAGCGTATGGTTGGTCAATCCGTCAACATTTAACTGAAGAGAAGAGAGGTCAATGTTGTTAGACACATAAGCAGCAACAACAGCTAAAAGGGCAAGTCTGTTCTCGTTGTTCTGGATAACAGGAACATAAGTGTCTCCATCCACATTAGATGTCTTTTTAAACTCAGTATCACGGACAGACAAACGCCGCATATACTCAGCTATTCTCTGTATATCTTGTTTAGTAAGCATATAATATATTATTTAGTTGTTAGTTATTGAGCTGTATTTGAAATATCTGACAGCGGTTTAAAATCGGAACCATTCCATACATACCACCCAACAGGGTAAGCTGTCGTCCCGTATGCATTGTAATAAGGTCTGCCTTTCTGTGGAGTAATGTTTAAGGTATGATCATCGTCATCATAGTCACGAACATAACGCAACTTGTTATTGATGAAATATGTCTTACCAGCAGTACTTCCAGGGGGCTTAGTCTTAATACCATAAATGACATTATGCATTAAATTCATCGTGATAGTATTAAACGTGCCAATGTCCTTTGCAATGAGGCATAGTCCGAGGTATACGGACTCTGCTGTTGTTACACCGGTGTAACTTCCAAAATTAGGAATCCCTGAAAACACACCGTGCTCTGCCACGTAGGAAACACTCTCTATCAATTCGGCGAGCCTAGCCGCAGAAGCTAGACTATTCGGGTCATTTGGGTTGTCAGTCTCAAGACGAAACTCAACACCGCCAAACTTAAACTTGTTTTTTACATTAGATATCTCTGACATATGCGTAAGTATTATTGCTCTTTAATAGTAACTTTAACTACATTGCATTGGTTGGTAAAGGCTTTGACTCTACGGTTGCTTAGGTCAGGGGCACCGATAACCAGATTGTTGATAGTGGATCCAGATATATAGGTCCTTCCTGTATCAGCTATGCACTGATTGACAAACTCCCAATAAGTGGAATATTTACCAATGACATTGTTTACAATAGTATGATATTTTCTTGGTGCACTAAACCCAAACTTATTTGTGATATCGCCGTAATGCCCTTCAATGTGTGCGCCGTATACATTCTTATCAAGCGTAATACCAAAGCCACGATTGTCCTTAAAGCATACGTTATTACTATGGAACACCCTAAATCCACTGTTGCCATAGATATTCTCACAATCTGTTACAAAAAAGTCACAGTGATGGGCGCTCTCTTCGATATCAGCGAACTGTGACTGAGTGCTGAAACCACCATCAAAAGTGCGACGCTCCTGGGAGATAGAATACATGTAACAGGAGTCAACAAAACACTGAACAGCCTTCTTGTTATCAAACAAGCTGGAACGGTGGTCATGGAACACACAGTTACGGAAACCGCTGCATCTCGAGACCTGATGCCCTATAGCAAACGGCTGACCATAATACCTATCAAGTTCAGCTTTATACTGAATAAGGTTGGTGTCAGCTACATTCTTATCATTTGAGCCGAATGAACTAAACCCTAGATACTGTGCATTCTTTGGAACCAATACGGGCCCTACATCATAGACCTTTGCTGTTTTTATAAACTCTGCGTTACTGTCGTAGAAGTGCACAAAGCACTCACGGTTAACAAGCTTAGAGTAGAAGCCACGTGTTTGTCCGTTGCCTTTTTCAATACACATGAAATCACCGTATACGAACTCACCAGCTGAACGGAAGGAAAGCCTTTTAGCGTATCCGTAACCAACCTTCTTTGTCGTGCCTATAGGTAAGTATTCTGTCGGAATATATAACTCTTCTGTAGGCTTGGTAAGGCAAGTACTGCATCCAGGGAAAGAGTTATAGTATGCTGGTGGGTTTGCAGTCGGCACCCATTGAAAGAAGCCCCTAAATGGTCCTCCATCTGTTGTTCTTATTGTCAGACGTGGTGACTGAAGTACAGAGGAAACATCTTCGTCCCTTGAGTGCCATACAGTATCTGACACGTGCTGTTCACCATTGTAGTCAATGTACCCAACACTGTTGTAAGGCATCGCGTGTGTAGGGTAATTCACATGGTTTTGTCTGTCATTAAATGAATCGTCGTTTTCAATACCGGCATCATATCCTAAAGCGTTAGAAATGTCGCAATTCTCATAATAACAGAACTCACATCCCCACAATGCAACAACACCAGTCCACTCAGTGTTAAGGGTAACCTTTGTCTTATCAAAGTATTTATAGTTACCGCGAATCTTGCCGTTTTTAATGATGGTATCAAAGTTGTTGCCCATAGCCGCAACTACCGCAGACTGGATATCATCTACCTGAAGGACGCTGATAGTGCTGCCGTTCATATCCAAGGTAAACCTATCAGGAAACTGTATATATGACCCACCAGTATACCTGTACTTATCATCACCAGCATCAACCCACTGGCGGTCTATAGTACCGTCATCTTTCAAGAGATGAAAATCTGTGACTATGTGAAGCCCATGTAGAAGCTTTAGTGTGCAGCGTCTCTTTCCAGCATAGGCTTGTGCTGCCTCCATGAGTCTGGTTAGGGCTATCTTATTCTTAACGGCAAGCACCCTAACTTCAGGAGGAACATCAGCGGGATCGTAGGACAGATAGTCTGACATTGGAACACCATTATAGAACAACGTTAGCGTATAGGGGTTACCAGGATCGTCATTGCTTATCTTTTCTTTCTTAGTTGATGTTGCTGCATATGGAACTCCAGTTTGTGGGTTTATATAAGAAGCCCATCCACGCACGTCAAACCTGTAGATGTAGCCACCATCCAATGGATCTGAACTTGAAGTATTATCACTAACGCCAATAGTGATGCTCTCAACAGTACTACCCGTCATATTTACGTCCACAGTATAACCAGCTATTATAGTCTTCTTTACTGCGTATATACCTTTACCTTCAAATTTTGTGCTGGCGTTGCGGATAGTATTGCCCTCAGCCGAATCAAGGTAAGCGCTATCGTTTGGGTTTGTTGAATCGGAATAATTAAAACTACTGGTAAAGTGACGATCAACAGACAAATCAAGAACGCACTGCTCCTCATCCGGGTCCTGAATCATGAATTTATAATATTTTGTTGCAGAACCTACCCCCATAGAATCAACGCACTGGATTGATATGGTGTGTACACCAACGTCACCAATACCGAACTCACCGATCTCAACAACCTGGCACCCACCAAAAGAAGTGCGTTTCCATGTACGCGGAACACTATTAATATGCTCATCTAACTTTACAATGGTAGTGTACACATGCTTAGTATCCTCAATGAACGTGGATGTGGTGTCATCACCACACTGCTCCCTATCATGTGCATCAATAATAGTATATGGTAACGCAAGATACTTCTGAGTGTATGGTATGCGTTCATCAAACTTTCTGATGAATAACTGCGGACTAAGTACAGAGTGAAACGAAGTATCGCACTCCACACACTCCCTTATCTCGTTTGTATAGTTATTAACAATCATGATGCTACACTGCCATTTACTGTTATTCTAACATTAGTGTTTACTGTAATACCATTAATCTCAAATTCTGTATTGCCGTTCAGTGTACCAAAATTTGTATTAATTGGCGACCCAAGTCTTGGGTTTACCCAAGAATGTGAAGATAGATAGCAACCAGATTTAGCTCTGATTTTGATGCCGCTAATTTCGGTGCCTGGAGATATAAGGAAATAATAACTGGCTATACCGTAAGTAGTGCCTGAGTAAATGACGTCATACCCAGCATTGTCATACACTTCACAATTCTCATTGATGTTGATAATGACAATAAAGGGCCATACAACGTACCTTGTTGTCATGTCACAATAAATTATGAATGGGTTGTTTGCGGCATGAACAGCGGCAAGACGAGCCAAAGAAATGTTTGTGTCGGTAAGACCACGTGAGATAGAGGCCCTGCTGTTATCAGGAAATGTTCTACTGGACACCCAGCTATTATCTATATTCGGAATAGTGGCACTGTCAGCAACAGATAAACCACATTCATTGTAATATTTTTTGAACAGGGCCTCAATGATTGTAATCGAGGCAAGATAGTGTGGCAAACCACCGACAAGGTGGGAGCTATCATAAGTCATATCGTTGTATTCAACATTATTCGTAACAGTTGTGATGTCATGCAAAGCCTGATAGTTTCGACCATTGACGATACCAGTTCCATACGGGAAAACAATCTTAATATCCGAATCGCTTTGCTGTAGCTCATTAATATTAAGCAAAATATCAGTAGGCAGGTTATTGATGCCGCCATTCGGGTGATTAATACTGAAACCAAAGATATAGTCTGTATTAAGGGTTTTACCAAAAGCCCTCATTGTCTCACTAATACTAGACTTCACACTGCCAAAACCGTTATAACTGCTTCTGATGTAAGAAGAAGTTGATGTCTGCTGTAGAACAATGATATCCCAATCTCCGTTATTGTATTGAACGCATTGTTCACCTGTCGGCAGATAATGCGTAACACCGTCCACGACTTCAGTGGACTTACCTATAACTGCAGTCCATTTGGCTCCATCAACTGATGTATCAATGTAGGAGAATCCCCTGTTGGCATTAACGCCACATTTATAACTGGTTCCTTTGTAGGTATCCAGTCCAGCCGAAGCTATATAACACAAACCAAGCTTAATGTTAATTCCAGCCTGTTTGAGAAGATAAGGAACATAAGACCACGAATCCAGTGTATATGAATTGCCGAGCACAAGGATGCTAGGAGCATCTTCGTACTCACCAGGTTGAGGCTGATTACCCCACGAAGCGGCGGCTTCTTGCCTTAGCCGTTGGGCAAGCAGAGAGCCCATAGAAGCATTACCGGCGGCATCAGGATGTACAGAGCCATCAGCCCATGTCATGTCTTCTATATCATCATAGAAGTTAACCACAGGAAGCGAGTATTTTCGTGCTAATGCTTCGATGATACTTTTTATGCTTAAACTTCCTGATTGCGGAGTAAAGCCAACATCAAAGTTATTACTAATAGAAACAGTCTTTGGCGGGACGCAAAGAACAAGAATTGCGCTCTCTTTCTTCTCATCGAGTATCCTTAGGATGGCCTCTTCGTACGCGTAACTGAAGTAGTTCCGCTTGTTGGTCGGGAACTCAGATGGTCCCGAATAAGGGATATCATACACCTCTCCGCGTTTGAATGCAGTAGACACATTCTTACAGTAGGCAGCATCATTAGTTCCCAGCATTAGTGTTATTATGTCATATGAACCCCAGTTTATGTTAGTTGGACCTTTGTATCCATTGCCTACATACTGTGCATTATTGCCTGCGGTTTCAGGCACAACGGCTGTTTCGTTCCCTTCAACCATTTCATAAAGGAAACTGCGCAACTGCGGTGCATTACCCGATGTAACGCTGTAGCTTTCTGAGTAAGTCATGGTTGATCCTGATATGCCGATGTCGGTGACGTTGCTCTCAGGTATGCCGAGGATTGCAGCAGCTTTATAACAGTACTTTTTTAACCCAAACGGAGTAATGGTCGGATCAGTGATGCTATCACCGCAAGCAATATATTTCACATTTTCCCATGAAATAGGTTCCGATGGAGTGGAACCACCTTCTCTGATAGACCTGAACAAGTCATTAATTTTCCTGACAAACACAGGTGCATTATCGTTAACAGTAACATGCTCAAGTGAAGGGTTACTTTCAGCCCGAATTGAAGCATTAACACTATCAACAACTGCCGTTGCGTTAGAAGCATAATCAGGCTTTGGTACATTAGCACCCTGCTCATTTATAGCTTCACGAATACGGTCAATCACCGTCTTTGCATTATCGTTTATATTTATATCTGTAGGCATAATCTTGTTATCATTCGGTGAATGGGTCTTTATGTTCAATTAAGCCAACCTCACTAATGGTCCACCATCCATTATCAGTGGTCTTCTGATAGAAAGCCAAAGAGCTGAGCGTAATTAAATCGGAGTCTTTTGAATCATTAAAGTAAGCACGAACCTCTTTCATCTGACAAGTAATCACAGCAGATGCCCAACAGTCATATGCCTGTGCACAATTATTGGTGCCACGTGATTCTGTTGTCTGGAAGTAAGCGTTAGGATTTGCGGCATGGCAGTTCCATCCATTACGAAAAGCTGCTAGTATAAGACCATTAAATACATCACCACTGTACCTCTCGGGAACCTTAGCGCAAACTTTGGCATAAAGAACATTCAATTTAGACTGATGTACTTGTACGTTGGACATAAAGGTAGCACTACCACCAAGCTGAAGGCTAAAATTAGTGGCCGTCTTCCTGTATTTAGATGCAGCCCATGTACTCGTATCAAACCCAGAATACTCAATACCGTCTTTGTAAAATATCCTAGCGAAACCATACTTAAGCGTAACATCGACATCCTTGTGACCATTATTGAATACAACATGAATGTCTTTTGCCGTTCCAAGCTCACTAAGCTGATTGTACTTTCTCTTGAACAAAAGATAGCGTGTAACGTAATAATCACTATAAGTGAACCGTATAGTACCGTTAGGCTGAATCTCTGTGTAAGGATTACTCCCAGTAGGATTTGTAACGAGCAGGGCCTGAAGTTCGTCCCCATTGAACACCAACTTCACATCAGTGTATTCCGCAAAGAACGGACCTTTGACCTGAAGTGAATAATATACTGTGTCACTGGTTTCTGCATACTGAATCTTGTGAGGGATTATAATACTGCCATACTTCTCCATTGTAGTGAGGACACGTTGCTTGTGCCCAGACTTATCACGGAAGTTATAATAAATGGCATTGCCACCTGGATTACAGTCAGCAAACCTGTCATTGGTTGCAGGCAACTCAATAAAGCTGCCGTCATCGTACAGATGATAGAACTTACCTGGATGGTATGTATAAGTTACACCATCAGACCCAGTCAGGCTACCATTCTGCAACAGAGTGTTATATAAGCCGACACCCTGTAAGCGGCTATGCGTAAAAAAATAGAGCGTGTTTACGTTGTTTGTTGATTCTCCTTCTTGTGCAATATGAATTGTTGACCCAGTTCCTGTTCCGTTAACCTCAATGTTCATATCAACATCAGGATTAGTGTTTGGATCATTAAACAGATCAACATAGTTTATTGTCTTGAACCAACTACTGGGAATGTATCCGGCATTCTCCAGAGCTTCCACACGTTCTATAAGTGACGTAAGGTCAGGTGGTGTACCGCTAGGTACTGTACATGAAATCGTATTTCCGAGAATGCTAATGCCAGGACCGGCGTTAAGATTAATGCTAACTTGATTGTTAGTTATCTTAATACCGGTACCAGCAGATAAAGTCTTCTGGTACCCAGATAGCAGGCCAGTAACCCATTGCTGTGTCGGAACCTCAGCTTTTTTGGCATAGTCAGCAAGTGTATTGTTAAACGAAGATAGCGAAACATAACTCTGAAGACGCACCTGAAGCGCGTTAAGAGTAACATAGTTCTCTTTGGGTACAGATTGGATAGGGCTGCCCTGAGCAACTGATGTCCATTTTCCATTAACATACCAGTCTAATGACGGTACCCCGTTATTCATGTGCAACCACAGCCATTCTTTGCTGGGGGGCTCAAGCGGGGTGTCAAGAATCCTTCTGTTTATTCTACGTACTGCCATTATATTATCCGTTTTTTATTAATAATCAACGATAAGAGAAACCCGACAAGGAATAACCCTCCGATGGTACTTAATGATTTCTGCCACCATTTCTGCTGATAGACAATCTTGTCAACAGGAACTTCCTTGACCTGATAGATTGTATCAGTGAACACCTTAGGCACTTCTCTCACTTTCGTTACAGTATCCACACGGGTGCGCCACTTGTACTCAACCTTCCAGCGTTCACTATAAACAGTATCATTAACCTTATGAATAAAGATACTGTCTCGGACAGTGATGCTGTCATGTAAAAACGCAGTAGTGACTAGCGTATCGTGCACCTCCACCGGCTGATAGTGAACAGTCTCAATGTATTTAGTCTTACAACTGCTTACAATAAGAGACAACACAGCGATTATAGCGATATACTTTCTCATTTGATTGTTATCGTTATCTTCTCAGGACGGCTTTTTGCAGGCATGAAATACCGATCCATAAGGCGCTTCCATGTCGCCTGAGAGTTAATTACTTTACCAACTTCCTTATTCTGACCTACAATGATGCAACCAAGGGAATCGTCAGCGGTTGTGCCAGGATGAATAAGGATGCCATCAAAGTCAGGAACATTCAACAGCCTCGGCATATATGCACCATAAGGTTGAGCAAACGGATACTTCGCATAGTTACGGTACTTTTCTGAACGCACATTCATTGTGATAATGTAAGTGCCGTATGGTATCGCCGTTTTGCCGTACACCTTATGCTCGCCATTATCAAACTTTCCGTTGTGGTTTAAATCACGCACAGGGTCCTCAATAGTGTCGCACAGATATATAGACTCACCTGGCTTTATAAGATACAGGTGGCCTATAGTATAGTTGTCCTTTAGCGCAATGCGCCTAAGCAGTAGCTCCATCTTGTTCCTCCTCCTCAGGATATTCATCTATGCTTTCTGGGTGTTGTACCATATACGCTAAGCGTTTATCCATCTCGTCGAAACGGTGCTTGGTGTATAATGTGACTCCGAATATACCACCTGCGTATAACAGACACTGTCCTAATACCCACAGAACCGAATCGTCTATGGTACCGACTGGGGCAACGCAGAAACCCGCTGCGGTGAGTATTGCGCCAAAAATGATCATACCCAATGCTGAGTATGTGGCGATGGCGTCTTTTCTTTCCTTTGTCATCTTTGTATGTTTTACAGTTCAACAATGTTAACTAACCTCCTACGCCCTAAACAACTCAACTCTTGCCGCCGCTAGACTTCCTTGCGGTGATGGACTGCTTTTGCAGTTCTTCCTTGCGGCGGTTGCTGCGTTCCTGTTCTCGTTGTTTATCTCGGTCAAGGGCTAGGCGCTTGTCAAACTGCCTGATGCTCTCTTGTAGTTTGAGCCTCTCATCCTCTGTCTGAGGCACTTCGACTCCATCATTGCGTGCATCTGTCTGGTACTTGATAGCTGCGGCCTGAATATAACCTTCAGCCTCAAGCTGCGATGCGAGAACCTTAGAGTCGTTATCTCTCTGGTTCATCTTATCCTTCAGCTCACGTTCAGCCTGTGCCTCCTGCGCCTGAGCTTCCATTGCCTGCTGTTGCATCTGCATAGCCTGCTGCTGTTGCTGTTCTGCGGCTTGCTGTTGCTTCTTCTCGGCAGCTTCAACCATTCTGCGCTTCTGAGATAAGGATGCAGTGCTGTACAGCTTCATCATCGTAGAGAACGTGATAAGCTGATTCTGTAGGGCTGCCTGTGCCAAAGTGTCGAGGTTCTGGTTAAGCTGCTGAGTGCCAGTGCTGTTGTCCACTACGAGACCGTAGTCATTCTCAGAGAACTGGTCACCATCTATCTCCTCAATGATAGAACTGCCATCATCAAGCAGGAAGCGGAACTTCTTCTTGCGACCACGCAGAGCAATCTTAGCTGTCTCTATAAAAGCTTCAAGTACTCTACGTTTAGTATTATCGTGCTCAGCAAAGAACCACTCGGTGATATGGGTGCTCTGCAACGTACTGCGTTCAACACCGCCTACAGTCTCACGGGAAGCGATCTGTCCTACACGCTGCTTAGTAATACCAGTGACATCACCAATTTCCTGCTTAATGTATTCCAAAATGTTCATGTGCTGCTGGATAACATCACCAGTTTCCGCATCGAGTACAGAGTAGTTATTGTTCATGCTGGCTGGCATCTTACCAGTAGCAGGACCCTCTTGGATGACGTTAGCACTGTCGTACACAGCGAGGTTATTAGCCCTGGCATAGTACAGCCACTTGTCAATCTTCCAGCCAGATGGGATCTTTGCAAGATCAAGAGGAACAATCTTACCCCAGTTACGGGCAATCAGCTTGTTCAGCCTGTCATGGATGACATCATAGAGGTATGAGAAAGGTTTAATGCGATCAACAAGAGAGAAGGGCCTGCAATCATTATCCATATAGACAGTACCGATAATACCGAAATGGCAACGGCTTGGATTGCTCATCCTATTATACTGAACAGGACAGGGCCCCATATTAACATAGATACTTTCGCCGATCTTGACACCTTCCCATGCCTGATTGATCCAGAAGATCTCTTCAGTCTCACCGGCGGCAGGGTCAATCCTATACTGCTCAGTATAGAAGTTGAACTCCTCCCTGCCGTTCTCATCATAGGATTTAACCTTCTTAATCTTACGTCTAGACCTCCAGTACATGTGGATAACACGCACATTACCAGCCAAATCGTAAGGCAAAAGATTGTCATAGCCTTCAAGAGTACCGAAGATATCGGAGAAGAACATACCATTGCCGTCAGCCTGGTCGCTAATCATGAAGTTCGGAAGGAAAGCACGCCGTTCGTCAATCTGGTCCATAGAGTTAACGGAACCCTTACCGACACTCCTAGGAAGCTCCTCGATGTACTTTATATCTTTAGCAGTGAGCTGGTCATAGTAAGTATCAATGACTCTGCCAGGCGACCAGTAATCCTCAAGAATGATAATATCGGCATCCTCAAGCCTCTGACTATAGCCAGACATAAAGGCACGTACCTTCATCGGATTAAGCTTCCTTAGCACAGGCTCGCCGCCTTCAATGGCGCATTGATAGATTTCCTCGCCGACAATGAGCCCGTCCATGAAGCCTTTATTGAAGATAGTGCCAAATGACTGCTCACGCCAGTAATGAGTGAGCAACCTGTTTGCACGGAGCTCACGCTGATCCTTGTACTCAAACTGGAAATAATCACTGAGCTTATCCATGTTGGCCTGATACATCTGGTCATCCTGCGACTGGTTCTCTACCTGGGCCTGAAGAGCTTGGAAGATAGCATCACGCTTAGACCTCTCGACCTCAGACACTGCATCAGGATTAGTAACAACAACCTGATAATCAAAGACACGAGCAAGTTCCTCACCACGCAGAACCTCGAGGCTGGCGTTGATGATAGGATAGTGCTGTATCTTGTCAGGAATATATTCGCTCTTGACATGGTCAGGATTCATCATGTACTCCAAGTCTTCCATGTACAAGATGCCGTTGACCAAATCGTAGTTGATCTTTTTCTTCTGTACGCTCTTCCTAACTGGACTGAAATTGAACAGAGACCTGTCATCAGCCCAATCTAGATGCTGCTTCCTCCACTTCTTATTCTTGCTGCGGAAGGAAAGCTGCTGGCGCGGTATGTCTACATTAAACACCTTTTGTGATTTTTATACCACAAAAGTACTGCCATGAAAATACGTATTACAAAGGCTTAGTTATCCACTAATGATAACTTAGCGAATCAGTGCTTCAGCGCATCAAAATCAATGATGGGACCAACTCGCATATATTCATCCAATTCTCTTTTCCATGCACTCTCGGAACCGAACCTGTCATCAAAGTTTTCCTGAAAATATGTATCGTTAGCCAACGGATTTGTATATTCATACGCTTTGTCTCCTGTCTTACCGCCGAATGCAACCAACCTGTCCTCACGTAGAAGCATAAGCATGATATTAGCACTGACACGGTCAAAGTTGCCCTGAGGGTTCCATGCTGCAAGCTCTTGAAGATACGCATGGTTACGGATAGTAAACAGTCTTGGTACATCCACAATCTCATCCTCTCCGTGATCATTCTTAGTTGTCATAGGAACCAACTCACGTAAGTATTTTTCGATGAGCTCACGTCCATAATTATTCACAGGCTCGGTAGCCTTTGTGCCTTTAGTTGTGTTGCCATAAGTAGGAACCTTCACGTTGAACTTGTCTTTAACAATCTCAAGGGTATCGGTGAGAAGATATGCGCTATGCATCTTAGAGAAGTATCCGAACAAACCTTTCTTATCATTCTCGTAATTAAGACGGGCATCATAGAACAGACACAGTCGCCTGCATATCTCATAGAAATCCTCGGCAAGGATGGGTCTGCCAGTGTACTCAGCAACTATCCTATCCGTCCACATATCCAGAATAAATATACTGCCAAGAGACGTGGTGCCGCTGACATCATCGTCATAAGGGTCGGCCCCTGCAATGTACCTATTGGAGTATACTTTGTTTGTCTTTTTATCCTTTTCGGGCATCTCAAAGATCTCAACAGCTCCGATCATGCCCTTGTTGTCTTTGTGTGGAAATTGTCTAATCGGCTCAGCAGCAGCAGGTTTGAACTCAACCTCACCAGATGGATTGATAGCTAACTCACCGCAATAAGCGTTGTCATAGAACCTTGGATTGCTGTCAATCTGAAGCAAACGCTCCATAATATCAGTGACAGGGAAACGAGACGTGTTAACCTGGATGATAGCTTCGGCAGGGGTGATCGGCATCTCAGCAGTGACCTTAACGATTGTCCTCGGGTCTCCTGTCTGATACTTAGCTTTGTATCTCTCCATAAGCAGGAACAGCAGAGAGTCCACAACATCGCTTACGCCATCCTCGTTGTATTTACCTTTGATGTTAACATAAGCAGGGAAGAAGAAGCAGAAGTAGGGTCTTCCCTGATTAGGTTTATCCCATACATTAGGAAGTGCATACACATCGTAACCCATTGGACTGTAGAGGATTTCCTTTGCACCAAAGAAGTCGCTGTCTTTATCACCGGCAGTACCTAACGCATAGGAGAAGGCATACTTGATGCCACCTTCCTCAGTACCATACTTGGCGATGTTCCATGTCTCGATAAAGTTAGGGAATGAACCAAACTCCTCCCACAGAAGGTAGCCACGCTTACCACGGACCTTCTTAGGGTCAGTGTCCACAGCGATGCCAGACACAGAGTTTTGTGTGCCCATGTTTGCTCCTGTCACTTTATCTTTGAAGCCAGCAACCCATGTCATCTTGTTTGAGGAGTCAAATAGTGTGCGCTTAGGAAACTGCGTGTGCTTCTTGACAAAGTCGATGTTAGGAGTGAACTTAGTGAGTGTGCCGTCACTACCAGACAGATAAGTCATAGAGGCGGCGACAATGAATGTAGCAAACCTCTTGTGTGCGTCCTTGCTTTCACCGAGAATGAAGTTGCGTGTGGCAATAGACGCTAATGAGAATGATTTACCGCTACCACGCTTAGAGAGCTCTACAGCATGAGTACCGCCCTCAAAGTTGTTGTACTTGCCGCCATTGCGTGCCTGATCAATGTAGTGAAAGCGCCAGTATACACCTTCCCATACCTCAGGAAAGCCTTCAGTACGTGAACCAACCTTACTGCCCTTCTTCGCTTTCGTAAGCATGATAGGGCAATAGTTGATGTAGTAATACATCAATCCAGGTATCCATTCTCCATCTTCTGGTCTGACCATTCCGTCCCAGCAGCGTCTTACTTCCTCGTCAAGCCACTTACGATACTGAGAGTTAGGATTGCTGTTTGGTTTAAGATCAGTATACCTGCCATACTTCTCAAAGTGTATAGCAGACTGCCTGAAGTAATCCATGTTCTCGATGATGTGTGGATTGGCTAGGTCAACAATGATCCTACCACGTTTATCCCTAGGAAGGTCCTTAGCACGCTTCCTATCAGGAGATATAAGCGCAGAAATAAAAGGCACGGAGCTGATAAACTCCATGAACTGCTCACGCACTTCCTGTGGATACGAGGAGAGCAACTCCTCAGTAATAGGAGTCTGGTACTCGTTTGTCTGTACTATGCGATCATTCTTCGATACCATACATGTCACGTAGCACATCACGCACTGCCTGCATGGACGGGTTTGTCTTGTATGGTTGCTCAGGATCTGATTTCTTCTCCCATGCGTCATACTGCTGTGCGTTGTAGTCGTTCATAATGTCATCAAGATTATGGAAACCACGACGTACATAATCACGCATGATGTCAAACTTTTCTTCCTGGCTTAAATCTGTCCAATTTTGTGCCATATTTTAGCTATGTTTTTTGTTCGGTTTGCAACGATTTCGTACTAATAGTATACATAAGTAATTAGCAATGTCACACTAGGATGAGTGGACACTAGGTCCAGTTGTACGAAGTGGTTATGCACGGAGTGCAGAAGCACTGAGTTTGTACAGAATGGATTGTTAGTGAACAGGATGTCACACAGAGGTGAAGCTATTAGTAAAATTTAACGTTAATAATTTGCCCGTAAAAATAAAACGTCTATTTTTTCTAACTAGTGATGAATAATAATATTTTAATATTATTATGAAGCACAGAGTGGTATTCTTTCTTTGGTTCTTTCTTTCTTACAGTTTAGGCACAGAGTGCAGAAACTATGTTAAATCGCCGTTAACACTCACTCTACGTTATCCAGTTCTGTGTCCATGATGCCCATTTCAGTGTTGCCACGTGCAGCTTCAGTTTCACGTAGCTGCTCATTTAGGAACTGCTCAGCATTGTCCAAGTCACGCACAAGAGCAGGGACCTGCTTGATTGTGGACGTGATGACATTGAGTGTATAGATAGGCTTACCGTTCTTGTCCTTGTCATCCAGGTTGATGTCACGCAGCAACTGGCGCAGTTTGTCTACAGCATAGCGTGTATCCTGCAACAATAAGGCAGCAGTGGTTGTGAAAGAGGAATAGAGAGCTATAGCGTCAAGCACTGCTTTGTCTGGTTTCCATTTAGGTGGCAAACCAAGTCCTGCTTTAACCTCACGTGCACGATCATCCTCGTCAATTATGTACTGATACTCACTACGAGGATCAACGAGGAAGTAGATATAGGCAAACTCAGCTTGGGCTTTGTTTTTATCCTTACTTCTATCACGTGTCCATAGAGTCTTAAACGGCTTCAGAAGCAAAGCCTCCGGAGCAACTTTTACCTGGTAGCCTTCATACCTGAATAGTCTCATTCATGTGTAGTATAATTGTTGTTATTTGGTAATTGACATATTTCATGCAGACCTTTTCCATTATGTTCTTTACATCACATTATAGCAAGCTCTGTAGCTTTCTTTGATGGCTTATTAAATAGATCGCCAATATGATTACGCTTAGGTTTCATTGCAGGATCTGATTAGACGGCATCCACAATGGAGGAAGGTCTTCGGTTTCCTCGTATTCGTCAATAACAAACTGAATGTCACTGTCATAGATGTACATACAATCTTTGCCATCAATGTTAATCAATGGGATATTGTATGCCACAACAGGATTATCAGTTACCACGCCGTCCTTTAATGAACCACTCTGGTGCTTCATCTTGGCATAGCGCATAGGATCAATCATGATCACATCACCAGGTTTGCAGTTCTTGACTGTGGGCCCTACAGCGATAACACGCTGATAATCCTTAACGGTACCTTTAGTGCTGATAACAACACCGTTCTGTGTTACGTCATTCTCGTACACATCCTTGGTGGTCAGTACGTGATTGAACGTAGGTGTAATCTTCTTAAGCTTCAACATTGTTCTGTATCTTTATTAGTTTGTTCTGTATCTTTATTCTTAATCCTCTGCTCAATCCTGCGCCATCTGTACAGGCTCTTCTTTGTCACCTCAATAACGGCAACATGAGGGATCTGTATGCGCCTTCTTGGCTCAAGTAGTTCGTTGTCAGTAAGCTCTTTGGGGCTTGGTTCAGGAAACAGCAGCTCTATAGATAAGTTGAGATAGTTCTTGTACAGCTTGTATACATCATCTGCTTTAAGCCCAAGCTTCTTGGCAGCATCGTCACAAGCCTTACGGAACATGGCGTAATCAGGGGTGGGTATATGCTCACCTCCTTCAAACGCTTCATATCTGTCACTAGATCTACGCTTTCTTCCTTTCATCGTCCTTAAAGTCAAACAGGATAAGCACAGAGAAGTTCTTCCGCTCATCGTCTATCTTGACATCAGGCACAAAGCGCGGATTAAACCTGTTGTCCTTTATAATGTTACATTTACGTAACTTACACAGGATAACATTAATGTACCCACTACTAAGCCCCAAGCGGTCCTTAACTACCTGTCGGGCTTCTGTGTCAATGGCAAGCTTATCAAGCAGCGAGGAGTCTGTGACTTCTTTACTCAGTTCGTAGCGATACTGAAAGAAAGCAGCAGCCACGTCCATTTCCCTGGATGTCAGGTTATGGAACGGGTTAAGGAAACGTATCCACCAATGAAAGAAAGTACCGCCGTCAAGCGACGACGGCACTCTAATCAAACATGACGGTTTCATATTTACTCTTGCTGCTCTTTCGGCACCGGGATGAGCTTGTCAAGGAAATCAAGCACCTTAGTGAGCATTTCCTTAGGAAGCACATCTTTATGATCAAGGAGCTGAAGGCAGATGTAAGCCATCTCCCTGATCTCGTTCACATTACGCAGGGCGGCATCACGTTCAGCAAGCTGTTGCTGGAGTTGTGCTGCCACGTTCTTGAGCTCATTATAGGAAAGCTCGTCTTTCTGTTCTTTCTGTTCTTTCACCATTATAGTATATTAAGTTGATTATGAATAACCCTTTAGTGTGTTTCTGCGGTCCTTAACATAAGACTCGCCGTATTTCTTGATATACAGTGTTTCCCAGTCGTAGATGTTGGGAAGCTGCCCTATGTCAGTGCTACCACATTCACGACAGAAATCCTGTCCGTCAATGGTCTCTATGCCGAGACTACAGCAACGACGGCAGTAAAAAACAGGATCGGTGTCCTCTTTGCGTATCATCTGTAGTACACAAGGACGTACCCTGATGGTATAGAATCCATGTACTTAAGCTCTTTATCAGTGACCCCGATCTCATTAGCGCGTTTGATAACAGCGCTGAGGTGCGGCTCCACGATTACACGAAGCTGTTTCTTCTCTGTCTTCTTGTTTTCTGATTTCTTTTCGTTTGCCATGATCGTATTAATTTCTGCGCAAAAATACAACCATTAGACAAATATTGCAAGTTTTTTAAGTACTTTCGTATAAAAATAAAATAGTTATTCACTAATACCCAATACGTAGTCAATTACTGTGCGGTTAGCTCTGTCTATCTTAGAGTGGTCAAATGTGATGTAAACATCAGTAACTGTATTCTGTGAGTGCCCTAAGGATGCGGATATGGTCTCTTTGGGGATATCAAGTGATGCAGCTATAGTGGCCCATGTGTATCTGGCACAGTATGTAGTCAGCCCATGTACACCAATGCTAGTGCCGATAGGTTTAAGATGCCTGTTAATCATACACACCAGTGTGTGCGGGCTACGATACTTCCTGACCCAGTCCATCACGCTCCAAAGTTGTTTAGCTTCCGGTTGTAGCTTGAACTCATAGTATTTACCGGTCTTCTGCCTGTTATACTTCACCTTTGTGGTAGAGGTGTCTGCCATGTGCCACAGGTCAGTCATGTTGATGCCTATCATATAGAACGAGAGCAGGAAACAGTCACGGGCATTCTTTTGCTCTCCATATAAATCCAGGGAGATAAGCGTACGGAGCTGTTTCACTGATAGACTTCTTGGTTGATGTCTTTCGTGGTATATCTTGAACTTCCTGAACGGATAATTGAGTGTGATTCCGTCATCTATGGCTGCGTTGAACACAGCACGGAGATTACGGAAGTGTACAGACCTTGCATTAAGTGACGGACATCCATGTTCACTGAGCCACTTATCAAACTTACGTAACCAACCGGGGTTAATGGAGTCAAACAGCACAGTGCCCATAGCAGGATTGTACTGAATCAGTCTGCTAATGGTAGACTTATACACGGACCTTGTGTTTGGTTTAGGTCTTGTTTCCATGAACTGCATCATGTAGGGAAGCACAAACTTAGTGCCTATATCTCTGTGCAGTTCAGTTATGATAATCTCCTTCAGTTGGGCGGCTTCTATATCCCTCAGTGCATACCCACCACCGAGCCTAAGCATCACATCCTGTGCAGACAGGAGCATACGATTAGCGTCTATGGTGAGCTTCCTTGCGTCAGGATGCCGTACAACAACCAGCCTGCGTTGGTCCCACTGATCTTTACGCAACTTGATACCAGTAGGAGCATAGCAGGTCTTACCGTTAGATGAGAATGACAACTGTAGTGAACGTAGGCTGTCCACGGTGTACCTAGTCCCGCGTGACAGGCATAATGTTATCTTGGCCATAGTGTGAAGTATTGAGGTTGAAGGCCGCAAAGTTAACAAAAATGTCTACAGTTTTTCTACCATAACAGTAAAAATATCTACGCATTTTGTTCAGTGAGCAGTATGTAGAAAGAAAACACAGGAGCTTTCACAAGTCCCTGTGTTTCTGGCGGAGTGACCGAGATTCGAACTCGGGATACGCTTTTGACGTATACACGCTTTCCAGGCGTATCACCGCCATCAGTAAGTGCCTAATAATCCAATCTTTAACATTATGAAGAAAAATAGTTCTACGCTTCTTCTATATTTGAGAGAGAAAAACCGCGCCGCTTCACAGGGGCACGGCTTCAACCTTCTAATACCATTAACATAAACCTTTTATCACTTCATCATGCTTATTACGGCCTAAACATTGATTTCCCAATCAGATAAAAAACCAATAAACCAATGAATCATTACTACTTTCACTCATGAAAAAATCTTACACTTCTTACGTGTGCAAAGATAGCATGAATATCCGTAAACACCAAATATTTATCAGAAAATCATGCAGATTAGTGTAAACTTTTTGCTGTGCAGATAGGGTGCACAGGCACTCGTAGTAGACATTCTGCGCAGAAAAACACCCCCATATAGTTCCATTTCTGTGCATATCCCCCACCCTTTTGTACGGAATTTCTTGTTGTGTACAGGTTCACAAAGTGCCCACTATTAGTACAGAATCATTACGTACAGTACATAATGTACATGCAATAATAGCGTACAATCTGTGCAGAAAATGTACGGTAATTTGTGCAGACGATTTGCAGAGAGTCTATTGTATATCGCGTATGAGAGAAAGGGTTAATTTGACAGGATTTATTATATGTCGCGTATACGGAAATAGTCCCCCCGTACCCCACCCTATTACAGCGCGAAGGGTAATGCCCCCCTCTTCGATGCTGTTATGTTCGGGGGCGCATAGGAGAACCAAGTTATGCAGATCAACCTGCAAACCCCAATCAGTGCCCTGAAGGGCCAGTCATTCGTCCTGCTTCAGGACGGCAGTGTTAAACTCAACGGCACCAACGCCGACCTGTACATCAGTCCTGAGATCTTCGCGATGCTCAAGGCTGAGTTCGCCAAGGCTGAGGCCAAGCGCAACCTGGGCCAGTTCGTGGTCAACCGCAGGGTTAAGACCGTGAACGGCAAGGAGTTCACGAGGTATGAGGTGCGCTTAGGCATGACGCTCTGAGTAAATCCCAAGAGCCCTTCGGGGCTTTTTTATCAATCCCATCAGCCAGATATTGCTATCTTTACATTAACGCAAGGATAACAGCACTGGTTGGTGGGGCTTACAATTAGCTATTAACTGGCACAAAATAGGCACTGAATGTGTTGAAATGTGCATAAAACTGAAGCAAAACTATGAATATTTACGTTCTTGCTGATGGTACACTGAGCACTCCATGCACACCAGAGGATGCACAGCAGTACAACAATGAGTGGAAGTAAAGTACACTCACCGCACTAGATTGAATCGAGCCGTCTGCCTAAGCAGCCAAATGCTAATAATTTTTTCATGAGTGATTGGGGGATTGCGTTGTGAAACGTGGTCCCCATTTTATTTATATAACCCGTCAGCCAAGGAGACGTAAACATACTACCTGATGAAACTTGGACGAAATAGAGATATCGTAGAAATAATTCAAAAACAAGAAAGAGGTCATTGCGAGACCATAAACACTGCAAGCACACTATGAAGCATTTCACTATGGAGATGGAAGTGGAATACACTGACATGATTTCTGACCTTGTGATCAGTGATCACGTACGTCATTGTCCGAGCTTTGATACTGAAGGTATGATTAGTGCTTTCATTCAAAAATCATTAGGATGCTCCGGATGCGTAGCAACCAAAGAAGCAGAACGTTGGGTATCATCTGAGAATAGTTTCATCACTGTGAATGGCAAACTCTATTCAATAGAGTGGCAATACGAGGATGAAGACGCCATTAAGTATGAACTCTACGAGACATCAATCAAGTACAAGATGGTTGAACTTGAAGAGGACATGCCGTTCTAACCAGATACACAGCCATTGCGCAGGTATGATGGACCTGCGCTTTGGTTTTTCGTTATCCCATCACCTAAACGTGGCGGCAACACGTTAAATACCGACAACAGAGTTATGTTCGCATACTCAACTAACCCGAGTGTTAAGACACAGTTCAGCATCCAGAAGGAGCGTGAGGAGAAAGCTGCACGTATCGCTGATGAAGTAGCCATGCGCAGAGACATGCAGGCAGCTATTGCACGCTACTACAGTGACGATGAATACTCATCATGGGACCTTGATGCTGATGTTGAGGCAGCTGTGTTCCATCACCTACACATGAACAAAGGTGACAGAGCCAAACGCCTTCGTGGCCTTCAGAATGCAGTTGTACGTGCATTCATGAAGAAGTACGCATAATAGATATGAACCGTTCCACACTACAGACAGTGGCATTGCTGATTGCGGCAGTGTCACTGCTGTTTCTGCTAAAAGGCATTCTGTTTCCCATAGTCCTCCCATTAGCAGGACTGTGGTTAGCCTACAAACTGTTCCGTTATTCACAGCGGAAATGAACATACACTTACGTGTCTTACCTCAGTGGGATAGTCTATGGTGGAGATTGTCCCACTGTTTTTATGCATTCCATCAACTACAATAATTTAAAACATAGAAAGAACAATGAGGAATTACAAATTACTTGGCAAGCTTGAGTCTTATGCATCAAGCTGCCGTGATGCGTTAAACACAGCAAGCAACAAGCTGGCTAATCTACAAAACAAGGTAATGGTTAAGCGCATTGAGATGCTTGACAAGGAGCTGGAAGAGCTGCGTGGTAAAGTATCACTACAAATCACTGAAAGCAAATGAAAAAGTATATTATTTCAATGGCAATCCCTATTATTCTGGGATGTGCAGTAATATTCTGGCCACGACCTATTAAAGCAGAGCCAGCGCCTATCGTATCCTACAGCGAGGAGGTCATAACTGAAATATTTGACCTTGTTTCCCAGTCCGAGAATCTACGTGATGAACTGTACAAAGCCAGTCCTGAGATAGCAGAAGCAGCATTGGTTGAGTCGCCTAACTGTCTCGTCTGTAAAGCAGCTGCTTTACTCCGCCTCCGCAGTTACGATGAGAACTGGGCAGATACACTAGGTGAGTGTATCGATGATGATGAGCTGGACTTCTGCATCTCGTACACGCTATATAGTGCCTGCCATGAAGTACATTGACAGATATCCCGGCTGCACAGGTTGTCCACATCTCAGCTATTGTGGCAAAATGGTGAGCAGCCTACGCTTGTGCAACAGCTACGAGAAAGATCAAGAACTAAGCAAGGAAGAGAAGCTTCCGTCAGTGATGGGTCAGCTTATCTATCGCGCCCAAATCAACTATGACTTGTGGAAATGCATCCTTGACTTCGCCACAAAAGAAGCCAACGATGGCTATCCTGGTCTTGTTGAGTACCTTGACGAGGCTGTTAACTGTCAGTGCCATTTGATTGAAGGCACACCATGGTGTGAGATTGAGCTAGGTGCAAACTCATTCCGTGAGGAAGAGTGGGTAGCGCTTCATCGCATAGTATCCTGTATTCAATGGCACTATGAGAATGTCTCCAATTCTGATGTTCAGTACCAATCCTGTGAAGGACTGCAACTGAACTGGGACTATATGATGCCTAAACCATTCACTCCTACAAAGGAGTATGAACAGTGGTTTGCAGATAATGTGGAAAATCTCACACCTGAACAAGCATCACGTGCAGTGTGTGTATTCCTTCCATTAAAAGAAGTAGTGCATGAATAACCTAGGTGTGTTCATTTACAATATCGTACTTGACACAACACACACACCAGACGAAAAACAGCTGTACGGAATCTTAGAGCGCTCAGCACCTGAGTACGAGTTACGCAGGCTTCTGGGCGCTTTTAAGATCCCTTACGTCACATATCTCATCAACAAGATATATGATAAGCGCTATATATGTGTCTGTGCTGATACCGAGACAGCTAGAGCCCTGTTTATGCATTCCATGATAGGCAGTGCCTGTGCACTCGGCGAGAACAGTGACATAGATGAGCAGAACATCAACCGATTCAATAAAGGAGACGTAGAGCACCTGTTCATTACACCGCAGACATATATCCCTGAACTTAAGGATGTTGATGCTGTTGTCTTTGCGCAACCATCAGTAGATGATATTGCAACGCTGAACGGCATATTGCCAGCGATGCATGAATCAGAACATCCTAAAGTGTACTTCTTCATGCACCATGATACAATAGACTGTGCACTGAAGAATGATGTGTGGGACATCAGTCCAACCACAACGGAAGTGGAATTTCCGTATAACCGCTTAACAAAAGAAAGAACATGGACGACGGCTACATCGTTCACACAAGAGAAGGCATGTTCCTCGGTGCCTTCCTAGACATTCACGAAGCCGCAAGATTCCGCTATGAATGCAAAGACAGTGATAAGCTCGAGATCTCCAAGGAGAGCAGCTATCGTCAGAGGTTCCTGAAGCCGGTGCAGGATAAGGTCACTGGTAGGTTATTACAGATAGTCGATAAACGCTATGAAAGAAAAAGAGTTGAGCAAACAAGCACAGAACTTTGTGAGTGCATGTAAAGGTGGCAGCATCAACACCATCCACGGACTGTTACATTATCAGTCACAGTCCATTAAGGATGAGCTTATGGTGCATTATAAAGCCGACAGCTATGACGAACTTGCACTCAGGCTGTCACAAGGTTAGAATTGTACCTGACACCAGGGTCTCTGCATTCACCTATGCGGAGGCCCTTAAATATCTGAAGGAGCATAACCATCTGTATCGTGATTTCACATGGGACATGTGGCTATTCCTTCAGCTAGACCCTGACAAAGAGCTCCTGCAAGCTGTGGATGACTACTGGATGCCGTCAGCTTATGCAGAACTGGAAAATAAATATCCAGAATTGGCTGAGAAAACGTAAGAATATTCTTAACTTTGCATATTCAATAAGGCAAGATGGAATTAGAACGTACATCATCGTTACTCGATAAGACGATGGATGAGATCCATGAGAACATCACTCGTCTTGAACAGGGGAATATGAACTGTATTCCCTATCCTTTCCAGAGAAGTCGCAAAGACTTCCCTGGCATTGAGCGTCGTTGTTACTATGCTGTGATGGCTAATACCAAAGTTGGCAAGTCACAGTTCGTCAATGATGTGTTCGTCTTTGAACCCATCATGGAGATGTACTATGGCGCAACTGACCTTGAGGTTAATATCCTCTATTGTGCCCTTGAGGAGACTCCTGAGCGCATCATGCAGCGCTTTATGGCGTGGTTGCTGTACAGGGAAAGCGGAGGTAAGGTCCGTGTATCCCCTCGACAAATACGCTCCACGCTGCACAAGTGTCCGCAAGAGGCACTTGATATGCTGCAAGATGAACATATCAAAGAGATTCTTGAGTTCTTTGAGAACCATATTACTTTCCTGCCACGCAGTGAATCCAACCCGACAGGTATCTACAATTACTGTAAAGCCTGGGCAGAAGAGCGTGGTGACACGATCTACAAGGAATATGTAACTAAAGATGTGTTTGACCAAGAGACCACAAACAAGGTGTTTGAGCGGTATATCCCGCACAATCCTGACGCATTCAATATCGTGATCATCGACCCCATTAACCGCGTCGATAGAGAACGAGGGATGGATGAGCGCCAGAGTATGCGTAAGCTCTCAGAGTATTGCTACAGGTATCTTCGCAATGACTACCTGTTCTCTGTTGTCATCGTACAGCAGCAAACCTTTGGCAGCTATTCACTTGATGCCCGCAAAATCAACCATTTTGAGCCCAACATGGGTGATGCTGGTGGTAGCAAGGAAATCCTGCAAGATGTGGATGTAGCCATGTCGCTCTACAATCCGAGTGAGTTCGGTGTTGAGAGCTATGGCGGCTATGACATCCGCAAACTAGGTAAACGCAGCCGATTCGTGAAGTATATGGCTGCACGAGATGGCGAAGGCAGTGGCATCACGTCACTGTTCTTCGATGGATGCTGCGCTCAATTTAATGAGCTCCCTACTCCTGGTAATGCGGCCGAGATGCAGGCAGTGTACAACTACTGCGAACAGATGAATCTCAAGCACACACCAGAAGAACTAGCTGCACTGAATCCGTTTATACGGAAATACCAGCAGCCACAACAGCCTAAACAAGGCATAATTGACAGTTTTATTAACTTAATGTTTAGTCATTAATGGCAGTAACAGTAAACAATGCTCCGTCTTCACTCGATGAGCTTGGTGTGCTTTTGGTCCTAAAAGCAATGAGTGAGACAAAGGCAAAAAGCGCAACAGCGTACTTCACTAGAACGCTAAACAAGCTCATTAATCAAGGATTAGTAATCTCGCAAGACGGCAGAATGGTCATCACTGAACAGGCGCAATCCATCATGGACACAATCGATGAAGGAGAAAAGCCCACAAACCTCACAGCACTGGCATCGCAGATGCGTGAAGTGTATCCCGCTGGTGAACAACCAGGTACAGGACACTTGTGGCGTTGTTCAGTCCCGACAGCCGTTGAAAGGCTTACTAAACTCATCAAGAAGAAGAACTTCTCATTCACAGCCGAAGAAGCCATTGAAGCAACCAAGGCGTATGTGAACAGCTACAGCAACGGAGCCAAAATCCGCACCATGCAGTACTTCATCTTCAAGAACGTCATTGAAGACGGCGAGGAAGTGATGAAGAGTGAACTCATGGAATGGATTTACCGTATCCGTGACGGCATTGAAGCACAGCAATCCTATCAGCAAACAGAATTATCTAACTTTTATTAATCAATAACCAATCAAATGAAGATTATAATTGTAACATTCGGCGTTGCAGAAGCCAGACCCAACTGTACCAAAAAGTACCGTTTCCGTACCAACTCAGACCTGAAGCCCGGTGACGTGCTTCGTTCACGTGACTACGACAGCGAGATTACTGTTGTGGATGTACTCGAGAAGGACTATAAGTACTACAACCAAATCAATGGTGAGATGAGCAACGAGATTACCTCGACTTTCCAGTGGCCCATCAAGACCCTCGAAGTGTGTGAGAAGAAGAACGATATCGTTTACGCAACAATAGTGAAGTAATGAGTGAGACAACAGCACAGAGCGTTTACGCAACGCTAAGCAGAATCAACGTCAACGAACACGTTGAGCAGAAGAACGGCTTAACCTACCTCAGTTGGGCATGGGCATGGGGTATTGTCAAAGAGCACTACCCCAATGCTACGTACACTATTTACGAGAATGCCCAAGGCTGGAACTACCACACCGATGGCAAGACGGCATGGGTGAAGACTGGTGTTACCATCCAAGATATTGAACATATTGAGGAACTTCCTGTCATGGACTTCCGCAATCAGTCCATTCCCGCCGATAAGGTAACCAGCTTTGATGTCAATAAGGCTATTCAGCGCTCATTGACCAAGGCTGTTGCCCGTCATGGCCTCGGCCTCTACATCTATGCAGGTGAAGACTTACCTGAGGAAGAGGTAAGAAAGGCTCGTGCAACGTCTGAATCAGACCTGCCAACAGCTATCGCTGAACTCGATGCCTGCAAGACTACAGAAGATGTGAGCAAGGTCTGGGAGAAGTGGAAGAAGATTCACCCTGAATATGTCAAGCAAGGACATAAGTTCTTCGTTCACTCCAACTCACTTGACGTAGAGTTCGCATAATCAACATCAACTAACAACTAATTATCAATTCATTTATTAAACATTATTTCAATTATGAAGGAATTTAAGAACAACGAGAAATCTCAGATCTTGGCAATGGCACGCTTCCTGTACACCAACTACACAATCAAGCGTGAGAAAGTGGAGAACCAGCTCAAGACAGCCGAGGATAAGTTCGACTTTAACGGCAAGCTTGAGGCTTATCGTAAGAAGCTTGAGGAGCAGTACAACGAAAGAACCAAGAGCCTTCGTGCCAAGATCGAGGAATACAAGCAGCAGGAAGAGGTCATGAGTGGCCCCATCCGTACTCTGCTGCTCGACAATCATCCTATCGAAGAAGTGGTCAACGTAGGCTATGTAAGCGAAGGTGATGGTAAACGCAGGCTCACTGCTACGTTCAAGTATCCAGATACCATCCTGCCTCCTGAGGATAACCTCGGCATTGAAGGTACGGTTGACGAAGGTCCCGAGTATGACGGTGCTGGTTTCAACGGTAGTGCTGAAGAGCTTGCAGCTGACATAGAGCAAGAGCGCCTTGCTGACGAGGCCCGTGCAGATGCTATGCATGACTGCGAGGAGCGTGAAGCTGACATCGATGTTGATATGCAGGGCGAGTTCAAGCCTATCGAGGAAGGCCCTGCTATGCCTCCTATGGACGAGGTAATGCAGGAAGTTGACGAGCTCGTAGACGAGGCTGCTGCCCTGACTGAGGCTTACGGTGACGAGAAGCCTGACTACTACATCCCCGAGGAGACCAAGGAGATGGGTGACAGCTTTGTTGAAGCTATGCAGCAAGTCGTAGATTCCGATCCTGTATCACAGGAAGAGATGGAACAGCTTGAGCGTGAAGCCAACGAGATGGAAGCCATGTTCGATGATCCCAGCACTGATGACGATGACAGTGAGTCTCCTTGGGACGATGATGACGACGCATCCGATGAGGATGGCGGTGAAGATGACGATAACTTTGACATCTTGTAATATATAGTGACCTGTGGGGTGGTTACGCGTCTGTGTGCCACCCCATTTTTATTACTAATAACAAAATATTTATTCACAAACCAAACATTTTTATTAACTATTTAAACGTTTAAATTATGGCTTTATCACAAGGAAGAGGAACCGAGACCAGTAACAGTTACAAACTGTATTCAGGCATTGATAGGTTTAAGGTGTTGGGTGTTAACCCTGACCTAGAGACACTCAAGAGCTGGGGCGTGAATTTGAAAAACGAACCCAACTATACCCGTACAGATGATGACGGCACTAAGTGTGCTGACATTGTTGTATGGGTAAAGTCAGTGAAGTTTCCTGATCTCGTAACTCACGTGGACTTTACTGTCCGTAACAAGAAGAACGAAGCCACCATTGAAGGTGTGCACAAGACGGAAATGATCGACTGCTTCGGCAACACAGCTTGGTTGTCTGATGACGAGGTACGCAACAAGATTGTCCCTCTGCTCAAGAGCGGCAAGCCGTCTCCGTTCTATCCTCAGAATATGAGGCCCAGTCGACGTGGTGAACGTGCACTCACTGAGTTCTTCAAGTTCTTCGTGAACGTGGCAGACAGCCATGATTACAAGGACGGAAGCTGGGTACTTCGCGGTAACGCAGAGAATGACGCAAACTACCGCTTTGAGGAGATCAACAAGTATTTCCTCGGCGATGTAACCGAGCTGCGTGGCGAGATTGAGAAGTGGCCCGAAGACACAGTCAAACTGCTTTGCGGTGTCTATAGTGACAAGTCTGGGCGTATGCGTCAGACTGTGTATCCTGACCTGTGCTTCAGAGCAGCAGCTGCCACTGCTAAGATTGGACCTAAGTTCTCTAAGGAGATCTCATCACGTAAGGCTAAAGGCCGCCTGAGTAACCACGACTACATCTTTGACGAGATTCAGGAGTGGGGAGTGACTCCCTCATCAAAGGAAGAGTCCAACGAGTAATGCTATCCGAAGGCAGACCGAGTATCTCTGCTGAGGACCTCTACAACCGCATATCCGGCGAGGAAATACTTCGCCGGTATGTGGGAGTGGAGTATATCCCGTCACTAATCCATTCCCCGCTACGTGAGGATGAACATAAATCATTCTCACTGTTCTATTCACAGGACGGAACAACTGTACTGTGGAAAGACCATGCCAGTGGAATGGCTGGTGATGCGATAGGTCTGCTATCATTAATGTGGGGTAAGCCCCGTGAGGAAGTCATACAAAGTGTTTGGTCTGAATGTGACTGTGCCTCACGGGAGCTTGTTCCCGTTAAACCAAGACCACCAGAGCCCACAGAGATCCAGATTAAGGTACGCAAAGCTACTAAGCAGGATATAGAGTATTGGTCCGGCTATGGCGTGCCTAAGGAATGGCTGAAGTTCGCAGGTATCGTACCCATATCGCACTTTGTGCTGGTATGCGGATCACGGTGCTGCATCTATAAAGCCGATGATCTTGCTTATGCGTACACATCCGATGCAGGTATCAAGGTATACCAACCACACCATCCGACAATCAAATGGCGGTCATCACAGAAGAAAGGATATGTCCAGCTGTATGATAAACTGCCTTCATACGGAAACATTGTAGTGGTATGCTCATCTATGAAAGACGCTCTGTGCCTGTGGGCGCAGACAGGAATCCCAGCTATAGCACCAGGTAGTGAAGGAACATCCCTTCCGCCATCTATGGTCGATGACCTAAAGCAACGATTCCACAGATGTTGCATACTCTACGATAACGACAAAGCAGGACAAGGCTATGCAAAAGAAGCCGCGCTTGAGACAGGATTTGAACTGATTACATTACCTCAATTCAATGAAGGCAAGGATATCAGTGACCTGTACAAGAGCCTCGGCAACCCTACTGAGTTTAAACATCAAATGATTAGGTTGATTGATGGTCCCACACAGGTACCGGAAACAACCGATGAACTGCCCTTCTAAATGGAAATCGAGAAACTAGTAAAGAAAATGATGATTGAAGACCCGTTCTATGGGTTCATGCTCACCACACTGGAACGCAGGTTTACGGACCGTGTAGCCAGAATGGGAGTGACCTTCAATCATAACATGAATGCAGAGCTCCTTATCAACAAGGAGTTTTATGAGACCCTCACAGACGTAGAGCAGTTAGCCTGCCTTAAGCATGAGCTGCTGCATCTTGCGTTTCATCACTTAACAATGATGAATGTGTTCCCTAACAAGGAAATAGCTAATATTGCTATGGATCTTGAGGTGAACGGATACATCACAGGACTGCCGAGCTGGGTCTATCGTGCATCAGATTATAATCTGAATAACAGGCTAGGAACTATGGCCTACTACAGGGCATTAACCCAACCTCAGCAACAGCAGAAACAACAAGGCAATCCAGACAAAGAGTGTAATGGAGGAGCCGGTCCGTCACAGCAGAGCCAAGAACATGGTGATAGTACGCAGAATCACCAACAGAGCAGACAGAATCAACAGGATGATTCCCAAGATGGCGACCCTAAACAGGAAGACCAAGAACAGCAACAGCCGTCTGCACCAAAGCCACAGCAAGGCTTCGATAAAGAAAAGGCTGTCTGTGACCATAATGTATGGGAAGAAGGCGCTGATGAAGCACAGGAGAATGTTGATCTCATCAACAGTGTGATTGATGATATGCTTATCCGTGCAGCTAACAGCGTAAAGACACGCGGTTTTATTCCTGCTGAGCTGGCCCAGTATATATCTGAGCTAGAGAAACCACTGGAACGTGTATTCGACTGGAAGAAGGCATTCCGCCGTTTCCTCGGCAACTCATACACTGAGAATAAGAAATCTTCACGAAGGAAAGAGTCACGCAGGTTTGTCGGTGCTGCTGGTTCCAAACATACTAAACGTGCAGAAGTCCTAGTGGCTATTGACACTTCAGGCTCAGTGAATAAATACGAACTGCATGAGTTCTTTAGTGAGCTTACGTACATGTATAAGACAGGTACAAAGATCCACGTGCTGGAATGTGACGCTGCTATTCAGCACGAGTATGATTACAAGCCAGGATGCGTCACTAAGGTGCATGGTCGTGGCGGTACCCGCTTTGAGCCCGTCATCGACTATTACAAGAAACACTATAAGCGCTATGAAACGCTTATCTATTTCACGGATGGAGAAGCTTCGTTGAACTTCACCGTTCCGCAGAACAACATGTTATGGGTAATCTCTTCGCAGGGATCGAAGAACAATTATCCTGGAGGAAAAGTTATTTATATCCCAAAACGTAATCATTAATCATGGCAGAATCAATTAATCCGAATCAAGCAAAGAGGTTACTTAACCATTTTATCGACACTAATCGTATGCTACAGGATGCAGGACAGTCTCCTGTTGCTATCGGTCTTACAGGACAACATGGCATCGGCAAAACCGATATCGTCGAGCAGGTAGCAAAAGAGCGTAACATGGGCTTTGTGAAGCTTTCCCTGCATGAGCTGGAAGAAGTCGGTGATCTTGTAGGATATCCGGTCAAGGAGTATCGCATCATCAACAAGGAAACCAACAAAGGCGTATGGGTAGCGGCTGACATGCTTGAATCAGTCAATGATGCTAAGTGGAAGAAAACACCGAAGTCCCGTATGGCCTATGCAAAGCCTGCATGGGTGCCTGAGTTCAACGAGAACGGCACTATCCTGCTGCTTGATGACTATGCCAGGTCATCGCAGATGTTGGTGCAAGCAACTATGGGGTTGATCAAGGAAGGCAAATATGTGTCATGGAGCCTTCCTAAGTATACTACTGTAGTCCTGACAGCTAATCCCGATAATGGCGAGTTCAATGTATGCAGCCTTGACTCGGCACAGAAGACCAGGTTTGCCGACTATAACCTTGAGTTTGAGATTGACTCATGGGCCAAGTGGGCAGAGGCAGCAAACATTGATTCACGTGCAATCAATTTTGCCTTGAGCTACTCACAGGACCTGTTCTATGAAAAGAACGGTGTGACCATTGCCTGCCCACGCAGCTATGTAACGTTTGTAAAGGCAATATCAAGTATTAAGGACTGGAAGAAAGACCTCGCCCTTATTCTGCTTATCAGTAAAGGATGCTTTGACGATAAGGACAATGCTGTCGGCACCATCTTCACAACATTTGTGAAAAACGGTTATGATAAGCTGATCAGTCCCAAGGATGTCTTTATGCAGAGCTGGGACACTGTACAATGGAAGCTGAAGAAAGCCATTTATGGCGAAGGTGACGACTTCAGCGACTACAACGCAGCCATTGCATCTATGATGTCAACGAGACTTGTCAATTGGCTTAATGTGTATTTCAACACTAAGGGATACGAAAGTAAACCTATCGTTGAGAGGTTAACAGAGCTGTTTAACAGCCATTTGTTCTCAGAAGACCTTATGTTCCACATCATCAAGACCAGTATCAGTAATCACCCACAACAGCTTGCTAAGCTGATGCAGAATCCAGAAATCACTCAAAAGATTGTGTTATAATGAGAAGAATACCAATGCACTTATTGGAGTATCCAGAATATGATTTGTATAAACTGGACGAAACCTTTGTAGATGAACAACTGTTCATGCAGAAACTGGCTGCTGGGCAGCTAGATTTCTACGAACCCTGGAATCGCTATTCTGACTACCCGAGGTTTTTCGTAAACAGCATTCCAACGACATCGTCAACTGTACCGGAAGGCGCAAAGATAATGTTACACAAATCATGCTCTGTGCCTTCTACTATGCTGAAGAAATACGATGTAATCACATCAGCAAGAACTGATGCGCCTGATTACTTTGTGTTTCCTAACACTAATTCGACATTACCTACACTGACAGAAGCTATGTTGTTCATTAACCATATGGACAAAATCATCATAGGCATTGAACCGTTGTGGTACTATAAGCAAAAAGGACTGACACCTGATCAGTATCTCCCAAGTATAGTCAATTTCATGCTTAACGGCAACAAATGCGAGCATCCACATCACTTTGAGGTATTTGATGAAGAGCTGCATAATGTCAGGTATTCCGAGAACCTCGATGACACGCTGCTCTTATATGCAAAGGATATGCTTCCGCAAGATAGGATAGTGAATGAAGACGCGTTGTTCATTGGCGAGGATAAGCTGACCTATGATGTATTCAAGTCTTGCTATCTAATGTCAAAGAGTTCAGACCTGGAGATGTGTAAAGCTGCACTGATCACATTAGCACAACATGACTGTCATGGTTGGGAAGAGTTGATACATTGGCTTCTGTTCTACCTGTGCGATTATTATAAGGTAATCCAGCCTGTTAAGCGAAGTCATTCGCCTTTCCGCTGGTTATATGCTCATACAGGAAAAAACAGAAGAAGTATGCCAACTATGTTTGTTGACATGACAAGCATCAGCATGGGAAGAAAGCTCGTAACTGAGATGACTGAAGGTGCGTATAAATGGGAAATGGGCGTTCTTATGAAAGAAAGTTACTACAGACCAAAGGAAGAAATTGAACAACTGGCTAACCTATTGAATTAATATTCGCATCTTTATGAGAAAATAGTTGGATAAACATTCGATAATCTCGATAATTTCAAATAACTTTGCAGAAGTTATTCATTTATCGGGAATATGAGCAAATTTCACAGCGACAAAGTCTACGTAGTTAATCTGGGACAAGACTCAGAGCAGACATTCAGCAATAAAGCTAAAGCTCTTGAGTACTGTCTGGATAACAACATACAGACTGAGATCGCTGTATTTGACTCTAAGAAGGAATACCGCAGATGGGGCATCCTATGCGAGGCTGAGCTAAGCGGAGAGATCAGCGACCTGCAAAGACAGGTGCCCTATCTATTGGTACCCACACAGTATGAAGAAGTACTCATAACAGGGAAACGCAAGACACGCACAAAGAAAAGGCGTGTCGAGGCCCCTGTAATCTACAAGGCTGATTTTCAATATCAGCTGAATGACGGGACTCTGGTCGTCGAAGACGTGAAAAGCAAGGCGACCAGAAAGCTCCCCGAATACGTAATTAAACGCAAATTGATGCTGCACGTTCATGGCATCAGACTAAAAGAAATCATCTAAAACAAAACAACATGACTGAAACTCCAAACATTAAATTCATTAATCTCGGAAGAACTAGCGCAAATGCGCTGCCAGAAGACATCATCTCACTATACATTGACGATAAGAACTCACGGCGCATTACCCTAAACAAAACACTGACAAAGAGACTGAAGGATGAAGACTTCCGTTTCCTGCGTGTAGGATTTTCCGATGTAAGCACAGATGCATACTTCGTGTTCTGCAAAAAACAGACACCAGATGCACTAATGATTAACCCGGACGGAAAGAATCTTGTCATCAACAGTAAGTTTCTGGTTGATACAATGATCGAGAAAATGGGACTCAGCGCAAAATCACAGTTGCTGAAAATCACGGATAACATCGCAAATAACTTAGAATATTTAACTTTTAGAGTAAACAAAGCATGAAAGAGATTTCAGAGATTTCATGGCAAGTGACGGAGCCTGAGTACCGTCAGCATCCAGCATTGTCGCAATCCACATTGGGTAAGTATGAGCGCAATGGCAGATTCGATTCAATCCCAACTCTGTTCGACAAGGAGAGTTCCCCATCTTTGACATTCGGCTCATTAGTGGACGGTCTGCTTACCGGCACGCCAGAAAAGCTTAAAGAACGTTTCCTTGTCGCCGAGTTCCCTAAGCTGGAGCCCAAAGAACTGACCGCAGTGATGGCTATGTATGAAGGCTACCACGACAAGTACGCCACAGTGTTTGAGTTCACAGAGGAAGACCTCAGAGCAGTGCTCGATGAGGCTGACTTTTACAAGAAGTGGACAGACGATAAACGCTTTGCCAAGGTTTTGTCAGAAGATTGTGCTCTGTACTACAAGCTGCTCAAGGAGAAGGAGAACAAAGAGCTTATCAATCAAGAGCTTTACAACGAAGCGGAAGCTACTGTACAGGCTCTACGCGGCTCACAGGCATCGTTCCATTACTTCCGTGCAGACAAAGGCAATATTAAACGTTATTATCAGCTTAAGTTCAAAGATGTCATCGATGGTGTCGAGTATCGTGGTATGCTTGACCTTATCATCGTAGACTATGAGAACAAAGTGGTTATCCCGTGTGACCTGAAGACCAGCTCATACAGTGAGCACGGCTTCTTTAAGAGCTTCATCAAGTGGCGCTATGACATCCAAGCCCGTTTGTACTGGAGACTGCTCAGGATGGCAATGGATAAGGATGAGTATTTCAAGGACTTCAAGCTCCTTGACTTCCGCTTCATCGTCGTCAATAAGGAGAACCGTAATCCTTTAGTATGGGACTTTGCTGATACACAGAAGGACGGAGACTTATCCTATCCTGCTTGTAGTTATCCACTTCGTGCTCCGTGGACTATCGGCAAGGAACTCAGGCACTATCTTGATGATACGCCTAAGGTTCCTGATGGTATCACACGTGTAGGAGTAAACCACCTGTGCGACTATCTGAACCAGAGACCATGAAGCTGATACTCAAACAAACGAATCCAGGCAATCTGCCTTATATAAGCCTGTATCACGGGACTAATCTGTATAATTTCCTAGTTGATACAGGCAGTACGTCTAACTGGATTGACCCAAAAGTGATGTTTAATTTCATGCAAGAAGGTGAGTCCCGTGTTGGTACCCGTACACTAAATGGCGAGAATTATAAGACACTGATTGCAACGCTACGTGTTGAGCCTCGTGTGTATACGGAAAAGGATGACACAGCGTATAAGTTCAGGGCATCATTCGCAAGCGGATTCTTGGAGAACCTTGAACAGCTGAACAACAACGTGAACTGCAAAATGCATGGCATCCTTGGCATGGAGTTCCTGCAAGAAAATGGAAGTGACATCGACTTGAAGACACTAACGATGATAATATGATCTTTTTCATCACAAACCGTGGATATACTGGTGCCCATCAGAGGATAAGTGTGGAGGATAGTCTCTCCGCACTGTCCTCTATGGACATTATCAGTGTTGACACGGAGACTACAGGTCTAGACCCGCATAAGGACACTATCCTTTCCCTTCAGCTCGGCAACAAGGAAGACCAGTACGTAATCGATTGCACAAGTGTGGACATCGAGAACTACAGGCCCATCCTGGAGAACAAAGACAAGCTGTTGCTCCTATGGAACGCTAAGTTTGATTTGCAGTTCTTCTTCAAGCACAAGATTGTGCCGTACAAGGTATGGGACGGATATGTGGTTGAGCAGTTGATGCACCTCGGCCTTTCACACCAGGAGTACAGCGCATCATTAAAGACAGCGTGCAAGACGTACCTCGGTGTGGACATGGATAAAACCATACGAGGTCAAATCAACTGGAAGGGACTGAGCGACGATGTCATCACCTATGCGGCAGGAGACGTAGAGCATCTTGAACGCATCATGGACTTACAGAAATCCAAACTCGCTAAACTTGGGCTCACAAAGGCTGTGCCTTACGAGAACAAATTTGTGATACCGTTGGCTTACATGGAGTATTGTGGTATCCGCATGGACACTGAGCGATGGAAGGCTAAGATGGCGCAAGACGCTAAGCGCAGAGACGAAGCCCTGCTCAAGTGTAACATGTGGATTGTCAACCACTTCAAGGAAGGTGACCACATCTGGGTCGGTGATATTAAGAAGCGAAAGGTCATGCTGGTGTGGATTAACCGTGAAGGCAACCTGTGGACAGGATATGACCTCACACCGCAAGTAGGCTTGAACTGGAACAGTACAGACCACATGACTACTCTGTTCAATATGCTTGGCGTAGACACGTCACAAGGAATAGAAGCTGACCTACTGAAGAAGCAGAAGGACAAGTGTTCGCTTATTCCTCTGTACGTGGCTTATAAGGAAGCAGCCAAAGCTACATCAGCATTTGGGCAGAACTTCTTAGACCAGCTTGATGAGGAGAGCAGGATTCACACTCGCTTTCATCAGTTCGGCACTAAGACAGGACGTATCTCGTCTGGTGGAAAAGACGGAAGCAGTCAGAAAGTAAATCTGCTGAACCTGCCACGAGATGCAGAAACCAGAGCCTGCTTTGTGTCTAACCCAGGCAACAAGTTTGTCAGCATCGACTATTCAGGTCAGGAGTCATTCATCATGGCTGATATTACTGGTGACAAGGCTATGCTTGACGAGCTGAACCATGGCGAAGGTGATATGCATACCCTGTCAGCCAAGATGTTGTACGATATCCCTAAGGACATGAAAGCGTCTGAGGTGAAGAAGAAGTTCCATGATGAGCGACAACAGGCAAAGACGCTTGAGTTCGCTGTATTCTACGGCTCACAAGGAATGGCTGTAGCCAATAAGCTGAACCTATCCAACGAGGAAGCCAGCGAACTGTATGAGAAGTTCATGGATGGCTTCAGCGGATTAAGGACCTATCAGGACTTCCGCCGTAAGGATTGGACAGATAAAGGCTATATCCTGATCAATAAGAAGACTGGACATAAATCATTCGTATCCCACTTCGGTGAATACAAGAAGGATGCTAAGGAGTTTAGCGGAAACGCTTTCTGGAATGAATACCGTACAAGGAAGAAAGAGAACATACATGACCCGTTAGTGCAACGTGTTCGTGAGTTCTCCAAGCGTAAAAGCGGTATTGAACGTAACTCAATTAACTATCCTGTTCAGGGCACGGGAGCGCTGTGCATGAAGACAGCGATGGTTAATTTCTTTGAATGGCTGCGCAGGGAAGGACTTCTGTTTAAGGTCCTACTCTGTGTCATGCCCTATGATGAAGTGTGCTTTGAGGCACCGGATGCCGTAGCAGACAAATGCGCAAACAAGATGCGTGAGTGCATGGTGAAGTCCGGTGCATACTTTGTAACCAAATGCAGCCTAGACGCTGAAATCTCTTATGACGAAGCTGGCAAGCTGCCTAATTATTGGATTCATTAATGACTGAACAAGAAACCAGGAACCCTGATGTTCCCATCGAGACCGTATTTAAGTGGAAGCAAGTTGAGTGTTGGAAACTACGTAACGAGAACAGGAAGCTGAAAGCGACTGTTGAGTCCCTGCGCAGAAACATCACTATGATGCTGCGTGATAAGGAAACCCGCAAAGAAGTGGCCAAAGAAGCCGCTGTAAGGCGTAGGACAATAGAGATCAACAAACTCAACGAAAAGCTCCACAACGCATACGAGAGCATTGAACAACTTATACAAACCAAACTAAAACTGGAGGCAAAACTGAAGGAGTATGAAGAATGCATGTAAGGCAATGGCGCAATTTGCTGCGTCACTAGAGACTGCCCATGACGAGTGGGCAAAGAACAACGTACCTAAATCCACGCTTGATGCGGTAGAGCATCTTGTCAGCAAGTACGGAGGTATAGACAACCTGCTGATGATGCTGGCTGTGCTTATCACAAAGCCAGAGGATAAGGACGATGAGTATCCACCAATCAACTTCCTGAAAAGTGAAGGGTAAACCAGTGAACCGAGTTGAGCTCCTGCACGCTATCAATGAATGGTGTGCAGGGGTATTCAACCCGTTGATATCATTTCCTGATGTCAATGGGTATCCTAATGTAGTGTATCTGTTTGACAAGAACAACAGAGAGATGCTGGAAGATGCCGAACTGCTCATCCAGCATATACAGAAAAGACTGAAACAACCAGTAATGGTATTCATTGAACCGTTTGATAACGCACCAAAAGCAGCGTTAACATATAAGCAATGGATAGAGGCAGGAGACAAGATGAAAGCAATAGACTTAAACACAAATGAACAGGTATATGTAATGCCTGTATATGATGACAACGGCAGTATAGCCAAGTATGTAAGCAGTAACAAATCGTATAACCCAACTGATCTTAAATTATTTGACAATCAACTATGAAGAAGTTTTTATTAATGCTGTTCTTGAGTGCAGCTTTTACAACTCAAGCAATTGAACAGGTAACAGTCTCTTATGGGCCTAACTGGAATGGGTGTGTTACTTTACCTGCGACAGAAGACACTGTTACATTGAGAGTGGAGATTCATCACTGGGATTACGTTCTTGATGAATTTTCATTAGAGTTCTGTATGCCTGATGGATTAGAACTTATGTCAATCAGCAGAGGCAGAGACCTTAATGTGGTGGTATTTGATGAACAAGGTGAGCCTTATACTTATTTAACGCCTATCCAAGTGGATGATAATCATGTATCATGCAAGATAACTGATCTAGGCTATGAAGATTTAGATGGTGATGGAACCTTTGAATCTTATGGAACAATTAAATTCCCTGAAGGCAACCAAGAGGTATTACTCATCAATGTAATTATACATGATAACTTTGAGAAAGGAGTTATTACTGTTAATGGATACTTTAACTCTACTAGTGATCAACGACTATATACTCCTACCTGCAGATTATTTGAGTTTACTTCTTATTCATTCGTTATGATAGACTATAAAAATGGAGATGTGAATCACGATGGAGAAGTAACTATATCTGATGTAACAACACTTATTGACAATTTAATGAGATAGTTATGAACTACTACATTCAAGGCGATGCAGCAAACGCCGACAAAATCAAGGCTGCGTTTGAAAAACTGGGGTATGACACATCAAGGCATCTTTTCAATGTCAAGTCAGTTTTGTACTTCACACTTGATGGTAGAATTAGGGCTACAACTTGCAACTGTACTCCTGCTATCATCAAGACCCACCCCGACTACCAGGAGTTGGAGTTACCAGTTCAACCCAAGTTCAAGGTTGGTGATTCGTTGCAATCAGGTTCTCATTTTACCAAGATTCTATCCATAAACCTTGAAGAAGGGAGGTATTATTGCGATAATCACATCATTTCATTTAAGAACCAAGACTTGTGGCATCTTGCGCCGAAGCCTCACTATGACATCAAGAACTTCAAACCATTTCAGAAGGTGCTTGTGAGGGATGCAGATGATGGTAAGTGGATGGCTGCTTTTTATAGCCATTACATGTATGAGGAGAAAGGTTATCCTTGCCAATTTGCTACGATTGGTACTGATATTTATGAACAGTGCATTCCCTTTGAAGGGAATGAGCATTTGTTTAGAACTATCGATATGTGTGATGAAATGTACATTAACTGGTAAAGATTATGGACTCAACGGATTGAGGTTAATACACATCACGCATCCAGTGTATTCCAAGACCACATTGCGCCTGACATGAAGGAGTTTCGTGATATTGAGAAGAAAAACCAAGAACTTCTTATGCCTGTCATTAAATGGCAAAGGAGATTAGTTGGTGCTGATAACCCAACGTGTGAAACAACTAACAAGGACTGATCATGAAGTTTATATTTCTGATTTTACTGATAACAGGAGTATCCTTGTTATCCTATTATAAGATGTTTGACGCTCTAACCATTACTGGGGGTTGGGCATGGTTTGGACTTTTATGTATCATCTACTTTGTAGGCGATACGTTGGAAGAACTTGGTAAGTGGATTGGAAAGAGAAGAAACAAAAAGGCTTGAGCGATGCCCAAGCCAAGTGTCTTAAAGAAGTATCTGACAAAAGTTCAATTATGTCAGTGCAAAGATAACAATTATTTTATAAATCACAAAAAATATGAAGGTAAAATTTGATTTTAGTCCTTGCTTGACCTTTCACGGTTGGGAGGACTACAACTACTACAATATCATTCCAAGACTAACCCTGTTTACTGCACCAAGATTCCGCAGCAACTGGGACGAGACACTTATCGGCAAGCACTTCGATTTAACTATAGGGTGGTTGGTGTTTGAGGTTAGCGTCGGGATGGAATGTCTTTGGAAAGAACCTGCTGCTCCTAAGTTCAATGTTGGAGACCATATTTGCAACGAGGATTGCCATGATGCGGTTGTTGAAGCGGTAAACTTTGACAAAGTGAGTGATGGTCATTGGTGTTACGAATGTATTGACCTTGATCCAAATAGTGAGGATTACAACAAGTATTTCTACATCAATGCCGAGATTGAACATTTGTGGTACTTTAAAACCAGAAAGTTATGATAGCAAGGATTAAAGCGACAGGTAAATTTATTGATGTAGTTCCTTATGGCGATGAGTATGTTTAGTTGTTCCCTGAAGGATCTTTTAAATTTTACACAAAAGATGAATTGGACTTTCGTGTGGACATTGATTGGCAGCACTACCGCATCCAAGCGGCTATTGAATTTGCTGCGCAGATACTTGGAAATCACGGAGGCGCACCTACATCCGTTGCCAAAGATGCGGTTGATTATGCCGATGCTTTGGTGGCAGAACTTCAAAAGAAAGGAGAACAACAATGAAACCGAGTAAGGGAATAGTAGTCACATTCCTTAAAGGGAAGGACGGATTGTGGCATTCATATACAGCATACGCTGAGGATGTTGACTATGAAACAATGGTCAAATTCATGGATTGTATAGGCAATGCGGTTGATGTGCTTAACAAGAAAGGAGGAGAGAAATGAACTTCGGCGACGTGTTTATGGCATTCTTCTTAGGGATGCCACTTGACAAAGAGGAATTTGATAAATTCTTCGACGAGTATTTTGTCAAGTACTTCCAAGATAATCCTAACGGCTATGACGAGGCAATGAGGCTTATTGACGAGCAATTCCCAGCAGATTCAAAAGATATGATAAGAGAGAGAATGAATAAGATTTACGAACAATCAAAGAAAGGAGGAAAAATGATAGCAACTAACATCGAACAGTCAAAGCATCTGCTTGAACTTGGGTTAGACCCAAAGACAGCGGATATGTTTTGGAAGTATTCTGCATCATTAGGCAACACCGACATCAACGGAAAGATTGCCGTAAGTTACCACGATAATCTTTTTGTCGGTAAATATGATGGTGCTATCCCTGCTTGGTCACTCACCGCATTGCTTGGGGTGATGCCGAAAGTCATCGTACATGATATGGACAAACACGTCCTTTGCTTTAAATATGCGGAAGGTGTCGCACCATTCATGTACTATGTTGTAGAAAGTGGAAGAAACAAAGGTAAGTTGATTAGGTTTGACAATGGCAGATGTGTGCCCGATGCCTATGACGCTTTAGACGCAGCCTACACAATGGTGTGCTGGCTCCTTGAACAAGGACTGATTAAGAAAGGAGGCAACGATGAGTAAGCCAATGGTTGTAATTCCTAAAGAGGAGTACGATAGATTGCTTGGCATTGAGCGTGGATTGATGGATTTGCTTGAGCGTCAACGGGCAGAATATACCCAGACTATACATTGCCAAATGGCACAACAGGCGATAAATATAGTAACACAACAGATGTAATAATCATGGATGAGATTGAAATTAAAATCACATTTTCAGACAACCTTTGTGGTTGCGAGATAACCAAGAGTGGAAAAACCGAACAATTTGAGAAACTTAAGCGCAAAGAACAAATTCACGTTTGCAATGCTTTGGCGCAGTTCTACAAACTGTTTGTTCCGGTTATTAAGGAAGATGACAATGAGTGAACAAGAAATAATAGACAACTGGCTTAATATGAGGCAACAACCAGTACAACTGGCTACACAAGACGCTTGCTGGCAGCACTACCACATTCAGGCTGCTATTGCTGCGATGCAAGCAGAATTAAGCAATCCTAACAATACTTTTATGATGTGTGAAGATAAGCGGACTATCATTGTGTAGAGTGCTGTTGATTATGCAGATGCTTTGATTGAAGAACTTCAAAAGAAAACAGGACAAGATGACAACAGAAGAGATTAAACAAGAAGCCGCTAAGCATTACCTGCCAGGATCAGCAAGTTACGTTGCATACTGTCGTGGTGCTGAATGGGCATTTTCAAAGAAAGATGAGAGTACCGAGTAACCTAATGGAGCTGGTCAATGATACAGTGACCAGGGTATGTGCAGCTACTGGTGTGTCAAAGTGCAGAATAATGTCCCGAGAACGAAGTGCGCCTGTGGCTACTGTAAGGTTCATGGTGTATTACATCCTATGCAAGCACCATAAGCTTTCCTGCTCACATGTCGGTAAGGCGTTAGGCAGAACACATGCCACAGTTATGCATGGCATTAAAGTGGCTGAATACTGGCTTAATCCTGGTATTAGAGACTGGGATAGTAAACTTAACGGAGAAAAGCTAACGCAGATAATAAACGAACTAAATTCAGAAAACGAAGAACTAAAACAACAAAACGATGCTGACAAACCTTGAACAGCAAACGCTAAGCCTAATTAAGGCTGCATGTAAACAGTACATCAGTGAGGAGGACAAATGGGAGCAGAGGCGATGGGAGCTGGCTACTCGCCTATATGCTGATGTGTGGAACGGAAACGCTGAAGCCGCTATACAGGCTGCTGATGGTTTCATAGAACAATACAAAAAGACACTGAAATGAAACAAGAAACTATTATTCACCTATTTATAACGAACGCGTGCAGACATAATTGTCCGTTATGCTGCAATAAGCTGTATAATATCGATGAGATACCTGTGGTGACAGTTGAATTGCTCAAGAAGGCAACAACTGTATGTCTAACAGGCGGCGAGCCATTCAGTATTAATCCTATGATACTTGGCCCGTTTATCAGAAACTTACGCAACCAGTACAAAAACATTGAGAACCTGTACATATACACAAGCGGGTATGATCTTATGATTGCTAAACTTATGTTACCAAGTCTTATAAAAGAAGGGTATATCGATGGTATTAATGTAGCGCCTAAGGACAATGAGAACTGGAACTCATTCTACTCTGCGTTGCTTACACATCCTGATATCTTTCGTGGAAAGTCTAACAGGTTGTATGTGTTTGACGAACAACGCAGTAAGTTTGACAATCTAAGCATCTCATTTAAAGATGTGAACATTGAGGTCCTTGGCCGTAAATGGCAACAGACATTCAATACACCAGACAATGAACATTTCGTAAGACTACCAATTCTATTTTGAGCATGGAACTATACAGATTAGTTATCATCTTCAGCAAGACCCACAATTATGAGGGCGTCTATAACGATAAGAGTGCCGCCAGCAGGGCATTCAATGAGGCTATAGATCATCCTTTTGCCGTTGGTGCCAACCTCTATGAGTGTGAGTGGGTGAACAACAAGTTAGAGGACAAGAACCGTATTATAAACTGGATAAAGAAATGAACAAACTGAAGACGACATATAAGCTGCTGAGCCGCTTTGGATTTAGCAACCATAGTAATACGGTTCCTGGTGCAGTATGGTATATATGGCCGTCATTGTCAGTCCTATATATCCGTGACTTTAATAAAGAGGTATCCGTTTCATTATCATGGTTATGCTTTAGTGTGTATTTCAGAGTAACTAAATTAAGAATTTACGAACAAGATGTTTCAACCGAGTGAAGAAGTAAAAACAGCGTGTCGAGCATATATCGACAGCGTTAAAGGTGAGGCATGGTATAACCCTGACCTCGATGATATCATCCTAGACGCATTCTGGGAAGGTGCAATGTGGTACAAATACGTTTATCCTAATAATAACAACAATGACAAGAGCAGCGAAAACAAAGATTAACTTACAGACATGCCAACACTGTGAGCATTACATGTGCGGATTCTATAAGTCCACACAACTCATCCCTGGCAATGTGTGCAACCTGCGCAAAAAGGAAATGAAGCATATGAAGAATATGTTTCCCAAGCGTGTGTATTACTACAAGGCAAAGCCAGATGGCTATTGCAATGAGTTCAAAGAATGGAAACAACCTACTATCAATGAAATCTATGGAGACAACAAAGACTGATATTGGACTGAGGGAATCAGCTAAGCTGTTCTCAGAAGCTATGGCTGAACGCTACTTTAAGTACGCAAAGAAGGGCAGCAGTATGTTGCTGATTACAGGAGAAGACGGCGAACTGTCAAGCTGTATGCTTGGAAAAGGAGGAGATTTGATTAACGCAATAGCGTCATCAATGTCTGAAACTGAAGAAATCAACAGGATTGTGGGCACGGCATTCATGCTGGCTAACAATGAAAGTTTAGCGGAACTTTTAAAACAAGACAATGACAATGGAACAGGCGATGTATGAAACAACAATTACAGTTACAGCACTCCTTTGCTTAGCTGCTGTGTATATCTTCAGTTTAGTTGTTAAGCAAGGTATCAATAAGCGTAAGCTGGCTGAATGCAAGGAAACCATCAGGAAGCTGGAGTTCAGCCTTGACGAGGCTTCCAGAGTGCTAGAAGCACAGAACAATCAGATCAGTGTACTTAACAGGAAACTGAAGGAGAGTAGACTGATAACAACAATAGAGGACCTAAACAAAGCACAAGATGAGCAAAGAACCATACTATAACAGCTACCAACGGGCTGACTACATCAAGCTACAGGCGTATAAGAACGTCATAAGTGAACTGCATAAGCAGCGTAACGTTTTTGTCAGGACAGGACTTACAGACGCAGCGCAGAGAGTCTGGGGTGAGATATCTATGGCACAGCAGGAACATGATGCACTGAAGCAGAAAATGGTCCATGACAGAGAAACAATGGCCGCAAGTCTGCTGGAAGTGATTCTGATTGCCAATCTTGCATACGCCAAAGCGATGGAGTTTAGCGAAGTGGTGAAGAAATGCACAGGCTCGTCGGAGGACGCTCTTGCTCTGGACGTACAGCGTATCTGTAAGATATGCGAAGAAGTGGCACTCAGCGTAGACACCGCAGGCAATGACAAGCAGAGCAATGCGTTTAGCGATGTTATTGACGAGATAGAGGAGCAGTATAACAAACAGCTGACACCTATCGTTGACGAAGTGATGCAGAAGTTCAGAAAAACTAAGCGGTATCAGTCATTATTCTGACGAAGAAACTTGCATAGTTTACGAATGATTATTACCTTTGTGTGTTGTTTTTCATCATAACTATACTTTTTGCTATTGGTTTTTATAATGTAGTATGAGGATTAAGAGTTCATATTCATAGATAGAAGATGTGTTATTATACCCCACCGTCTGTGAAGATAGTGGGGTTTTTATTTTATATTACTAAAGCACTAATATGTTTAGCACCAATGAATAGCTGCACTACTTTTGCGTAAAAATATTGAACATTATGCCACTAAAGAACAATACATCAGCGTATCAGCGTCTGAAGCAGGACATAGACAACAGGGCAGCACAGTATAACCAGACACAAGAAGCTTTGTACAATGCTGTACATCCTGTATCATCTAATGCAAGACCTAAGACTGAGGAAGCTAAGCGTGTACGTCAGCGCCAGCTTAAGAACATGGGATTGTATAGCGGAGAGATTGACGGTAAGTGGGGCAAGAAAAGTGAAGCCGCACACCGTGAGGCATTACGAAGGGGATACACTTATAGTAATGGAATGTACTCCCAGAAGCCGAAAGCAATGCAACCTATTGCAGGAAAGCCACTGACTGACACACAGAAGCGCCAAGCACAACTCAAAGAGATGGGATTTTATCAAGGTAAGATTGATGACAAATTCGGTCCTATGAGTCGTGCTGCACATCAACGGGCTTTAGATGCGGGGTACATATATGATAATGGAACATACACACGAGTAAAGCCAGAAGAAGAAAAGAAAGAACTTGGTCTTGACGATAAGATAGTTAATTCGGTTTTGCGCATATTTCCAGCTGCACGTCAGATACGTAACTCGTTACTTAGCACGGGATCAGGATATACACAAACCAATAAGGATTTTTCAGATAAGTACTTAGAAAACCTTTCTCAGCTCGGACAAGTAGCCTACAGACAACACGTAAGAAAACATGGTTATCCAAAACCAGGTGAATTGTTTCCACTGTCCTTAACGCCAGAAACTTATATGGAGATTAATCCAAGTGGAAAGTATGCAAGCTTTAAGGATATCCCTGCATTACTGAACGCTGCTGTCGGAGGAAACAGACAGGTTGAATACACAGACGGTGGTATGTCGGGGCAAGCGTATGTCGATGAAAACGGAACCGTGCACTGGAATGCAACCGACAATGCCGCATGGGACTTCGATTCGCCGGAGCAGATTGAAAGGCTAAAAGGAGCCGCCAAGAGAGCCCATCCAGGGTCTGCATTAAGATACGCAATGGGGAAGCTTCAGGAGAAACAAAACGAACATGGTTATCAGCCAATACGTCAAAACCTTAAAGTTACTTTCCCATTTGATACAATAACAGTAAATCCAGCACGTTATGATAATGTGCCGAGGTATAAACAGAAACGATAATGGAACAATTAGCTTATTACTTAAGCCATACAGCAAGTATCCCGGACCAAATATTCGGGATACTTTGTTTTATATTGGTATTTATAGTGTTTCCGGTAGCCGTACTGTATCTAATTGTACGATTGCTACTGTGTGTAATTAATTACTTAACTAAAACTAATGACAAGAAAAGAAAAGAAAAGCTTAAATAAGAAAGTGACTATTGTAGCAGCTACGCTTATCATGTTGCTTGTGTTTACATCCTTTGTTCTGGTGAAAGAGCATAACCGAACAACAAAGTATAGACTAAATAATAAACTGGCGGAACGAACCCGCATAGAAACCAAGGGCATGGATGTTCATGGTATAATCCAATATAGCTTAGATCTGACCTCAGCAAAGCTCAGGTTTTCCAGGTATAACGATATAGAGAATGGAAAGGCAAACTGTGTTGGGTATGCCAAAATGTGCGCAGAAATATGTAATTACGGGTTACGAGCTAACAATATAGACGGATCTGCGCACTCGGTTGTAGGCCATATAGAATCTGGTGGAATAAATTGGTGTAAGGTAGCACAATCGCTATGCACGAAACAAAGCCATAAGAACTTTGTTAAAAACCATGACTTTGTGGAGTTGACCACAAAAACCGATATCTATATGTTTGATCCGTCAATGTATGATGTGCTCGGTGTAAGCTGTTTATCCCATCAATCCAGGAATTAATCCGCGTTGTTTTCTCCCATTAATCGGATCCCATCCTAGATTAAACTGAGAGAAATCAGGAACTAAGTTAGCGTACTGTGTGGCTTCAGCCTCGACCTCTGGTGTGTTCTGTGACCACCAGGGGTTGAACTGAGGCTGCTCTACGTTTCCGCCAACTACAATGGGTTGTATCATGCCCATATATGGCTGGGCTTCGCTTACACTTGGGTTGCCCATGTGGCCGTATGCCTTCTCATAAGCTTCGGCAAACAACTGCCGTTCTTTTGCTCTACGTGTTCTAAGACCTTTCATCTTTGGCTCACGGTCTCTGGTGCCGTACATAGCGTTAGTGATATCAGCCACAGTACCTTTACCGTTGACAAGTACGCTACGCAGTTTGGGTACTACACGTTTTTTAAAGTTCCCAGCACCAATATTATAGGACGTTGAGAACAGTGCGTCTGCCATCTCTTGTGTAAGATAAGGCTTTACATCGTCAGGAATGGTATTCCAGAAGTCACGTTCTTCTGCACTAAATGGCCTATTCACTTTGCCTGTATCTGGAGCTGGCTTGTACATGGACGAACCTTCCCAACTGGCTATTTGACTCCTAATCGCAGGTGATGAAGTGTAGCCACCTTTAGCAAACATATTGGGATTCCAATCAAGGTTAAATGCGCTGAAGTCCTGCGTAGGCACTCCACCTGCACCAGCAGCAGAAGCGTACAGAGCCTCTGTGTCGGCTTCTGTCATTGCAGATGGTCTGTCCCACCAGGAAGGTGAAAAAGTGCCGTCAGAACCGCTGCTAGTGACGATAGGCTGCATTGGTCCATTGGCGTATGACGGATAAGCGATGTCTGCTGGCTGATGGCCATATCCGTTTATATGGAAGCCACCGCCTTTGATGCCCTGTCCAATATGAAAGTGGGCACCAGTAGCACCAGTCTTTCTCATAGTTGCAGGATCAGTTTCGTCAAGAATGCCAAACCCGTTAGCCGCCAATTCACGCTGAAGCTCAGGATTGGTGAGCTCCTGACGCAGACGGTCCATGTTGTCACTAACGATATCAAGCGCAGCCGATGACCCATCATCGAGGAGATGTGCATGAGCACTCTTGCTTCCTAGCTTACCTACTCTGTTGTTCTTGCCACGATAGCCACTAGTGATGCGGTAATTGGTAAGGTACTTGTCGAGGATAGACTTAATCTTCCCGTCTTGGTGTGACATGGAGCCACCGCGAGCAAAGGTGTTAATAGGGCCACCAAAGGCATGATGCCATTTAGCCGCATTCCTGGCAAAGTTCGCCTTACGCCGCATCGCAGGGCTGTAGTTCTCAGGATGTGCATGAACGTGTGAGGCAAACTCCTGTACACCCATTCCGTGCCTAGATGCTGCGGCTGTGAATGTACCCTTCTTGCTAGGGTCAATGTGGATACTTCCACCACCTGCGTGTTTAATGCAGCCACCACAGGCATATTCCACCTCATTATAGAAGTTAGCTAAGCGCCTGCGTACAGCTTCACGTTCACGTTGCTGCATGACATTATTGATGATGCCCTGCACGTCTGGCGACAGCTCCTGCTGAGCCTGTTCCTGCTGCATGGCTTTATTATATAGTGTGGTATTCTGGATCTGTTGTTGTTCAAAACTGTCCAGCAATGCCTCAAGTTCGTCTAGTCCTGTCATCTTTTAAGTGATTTGATTGACAAAATTAAACTAACCAGCTAATGGTTTACGGTTGAAAAGTAAACCGCTAACGTGCTGTTAATATTTTAGTATAGTCATTAGCCACGATTGCTATTGTGCCTACCTTTGGCGCAAAATCATAATACGTATTATAATATGGCAGAGACTTTTTGTACGCAGATAAGGGACGATGAACTCGAACCCATTGTGGACCGTTGGCTTGAGGACCTGGACAGCAACGATGAAAAGCAGGACATCCTGAACTTCCCAGGTACACTTCCACGTGGCAGCAGTCTGCTCGGTAAAGGAAAAGACAAGATAATGAAATATTTCGGTGAGGTTATTCGTTCTCATAGTACAGACAAAGCAAATCCGACTATGCCGAAGAACGTGAACCAAATGACCTCATGGATAAAAACATACCAGTCTAAACAAAAGGACCAAGCACAGAGAGAAGCTGAAGGTAAGAACGGCTCTATTCTGATCAGTGACACCACAGAGGATATGACAGAGATTACAGGTATCCTTGACCAGCCGTTAGCGGTTACGTCTTCAGGAAGCTATAAAGGCAGTGTGCGCAAAAACATTGCTGATTTAGTGCGGACTAAGCTAGAAGAACAGTGGCCCGGTGATTATGAAAGCTTCATGCAGAGCAAAGAGATGCAGGACATTGTCAAGGCGTTCAGCTCAGGTGATTATAACCTAAGCCTGAATGACTTGATGGCTATCATTATTGTAGCGTCTGGTGTCAATAAAGACGGCAATCCACAGCTTACGGCTAAGCAGGTAAAGCAGATACTTAACGGCAACGGTGTCGGATTGATACACGGTAAGTATAATAACTACGCATTAGCCAATCCAGGCATCACTGAGTTTGAGCGCACAGTTATGCAGACACTTGTCAGTCTGTATGCAGCAAAGAACCCTAAGTTCCTGACTGATTTACAGAGTACAGGAGATAAAACGATTAAGGCTAGCTCAGGAGCAAGTAGGCAATATAAGCTGTTAGCTAACGCTCTGCGTATGGTACGCAGTAAGTCTGAGCCGGTAATGGTGAACGATCCAGATAATATGGCTCTTGGTCCTTGGGCGCACATTCCATTTATCCCTAATGACAGTTTCTTTAATAAGATAAGTCGTATTGTAAACGCATCATTAGCACGTAAGGGTAAGGCTCCTATCACTGACCTGGCGCAAAAGCTACGTACAGACTACGACTATGCACAGGCATCAAACAGTGACTTCGAGGGCTTCTATTCACCATACTCTCTGTTGCTAGCGTTGCAGGAATATATCGCAGCAGACGGTATTGTCGTTAATTTCATGGACAAAGCCGCAAACCAAGCAACAAACCTTGATACTGAACGTGACAGCAATGGTGAGTACACTGGACTGCTTGATGCACAGGCTGTGACAGAGATCCTGGATGAAGGTTATAAGGAAGCTCTTGACCCGTCAAAGTCTGGTTTTGCTGTTGATAGTGTGCGCCAAGCCATGATACGTTCAGGCATTAACGAACTTCAGGACAGCGATGAGGAAGACGGTTACCGTAGGGAACTTGTGCAGGTAGTCACTAAGTACAGAAACAAAGTACTGGCACAGGAAGCGTCGTTCCAGGATGAGACGGCAGGCGATATGTTGTTAGACGAAGTAGAACTCTCAGAACAAGGAGAGCGCTTCCGTAAACTAACAACTCGTATTTGTGAGGCAAGATTTGATCCCAATAGATTGCGTGAACACACAGACTGTATAGCAGCTAATCTGCTTAAGTTCGCGGAAACACAGCGCTACTATATGGTCTACGAAAACAACGAGACCATTGCCACCAAAGAAGCCGACATAGAAAGAATGAAGGCAAGGTTGGCTAAGATCGAAGCTGATGAAAGCCGTACCGAGGAAGATGAACAGGCTGTGGCTAAGACACGTGAAAAACTTGAACGTTGGGAAAGGGATATACAGAAACTCAAACAAGAGAATGAAGCCCTTCGTGGTGAGCATACCTGGCGCAGAGCTGCACTGAAGAAGTGTATGTACACTCAACGTGATAAAGACGGTCATGTTATATTTAAGGGTGCCATTGATTATGCCATCGGTAAGGCAATGGATACTCCTGCAAAGCAAGAAGGTGAAACTGATGAGCACTACGAGGGTAGGAAGCAGGAAGTAGCACAGATTGGTGCTATGCGGGACCAGTTGCTATGCAGAGCCTTTATGAAACTTGAGATGATGACAGGTATCCACATCATCCTTAACTCACAAAATGAGTTTGAAGTAGCTGATGATGAAACTGAAGTCCAGATTCAGGACAACCAGAACGAAAATGATGAGTACTCAGGTGAGGTAAGGTCAAAGGACATGATGGACTTTGACACTGAACAAGACCCTGTAGCACATCTCACTCAGAATGTAAAAGCCGAATTTGCGCTTATTCCTATGGTTGATGCCAACAACCAGCCGTTGCTGGACAGCATGGGCCGTGAGCAGTACTATGACGTACAGCACATCTACATATCTATGCTTTCCATGCACAATAGGAAAATCACTGAGGCTTCTGACTTCATGGTGAAGATTAAACCGGAAGAGTATGCCGAGAAACTCACCGCAAAGAAACGTAACGCCAGGATTTATCCCTCACTTTATGACGAGGAAGGAGACAGGTATGAGTATCAAGGCAGGGAAACTAAGCACATGAGGACATTAGAGCAGGCGTTCCCTGACGGATTTCCCACGTTCCCTGTCCTTGAGGCTAACCGTGGCAGGTACCCGTGGATTGACCAACTCATCTACAAGCTCGAGTGTAGCTACATGCAGCGCACTGAGAACCAAGATGATGTCGATGCCTTAACAAAGACAGCGCTTATTACAGATATTGCAGCAGCATTAAGTTATGACTATGAGGTGAGGGCTATGTACCGTGAAAGCCCTGGCGGCCATTCAAACAAAGTGTTCTTGACTAACAGGGTAGCTGATGTTGAAGGTCTTCGTGCCATGCAGAGAATGAACTACTTCAACCGTATCATGCTCTCAGAGACCAGCGTATACAACTCAGATGGCTCAGTTAATGAGAAGAATGTACGAAGACTACGTGCTAGATTAGCCGATCTCCCATCAGCTGAGTCTGTTCCTTACGATGACAAATGGACACCGGCTAAGTATGCCAAAGAGTTGGTTAGCATCCTTAATAGTTTCGGTATTAGTGCAGACATCAACGCTATTACCGCTGAGTTGAAGTCAGTCGGTAATGTAGACGGGCTTGTGCGTATGTCTAAACTTGTGAGTGCTACCGATACGCTTGCAGCATATCTGATTGGCGAGCAAGGAAGCTGGCCTAACGGCGTACCAATGGACGATATCTATGCAGAGCGTGGTGGTGCATGGAATCGCTTCTATGACTCAGTGGGCTTTTATGTTAATGCGGAGTTCTTCCCAATAACCACAAGTGAGGCTGGTGTGACAAGGCAGAATATGATTGCTAAGAATACCTTTATGAAGATACGTGACATCATCACATATAACCACGAAGAACTGCGTATTACACCAGAGTCACATAAGGCGCACAGAAAGAAACTACTCGATGAGCGTCGCAAGAAAATTGATAAGCACTTTAAGGCTTCATTGTGGGATGAGACCACAGGTCGTTACAGGAACGAATTGCTACAACAGCTATACGACGGGAAAGACGTTGAGTTTAGGCAGGCTGACGGCACCGATAAGTGGGCAGAGAACTCGACACGTATCTCTAATATAGCAGGTAGTATGATGCTATCTGCAATGGATGAAAAGAAAAAGGAGCAGTTCTCGCCTACGGATATGCTGGCAGTACAGCTTTCGGCTTTCCTTCGCCACTTAGAGAGCCCAACAACAAACGGCTCTGCGATGTTCTCATTCCCTATCCTAGCTGATGCTCCTGTCTTGCAGTTCACGTCTGGTAAGGTGCGCTCAGAAGACGAGTGTATTGATACAATGGTAAGGTTTACCGAGGATGAGCTGGATAGGATTGAGCATAACACAATGCTTAAGCGTGACTGGGCTCGTGTTCAGGCTCTCAGTGCTGAGCCGCAGAAGTACAATGGAAAGCGCTACTATGATGCCGCCGACAAAGAGTGGAAAGATGTGCCCACAGAAGATAAATGGATGTGGAAACGTGATGTGCTCATCGGCAAATATCTTGCCGCAGTCAAGGAAGGTGATACTGAAAAAGCTGATAAATACCGTAATCAGCTTGAGGCACTGTCGCAGCAGCATCTTGTAGAAGCCAAGAAAGAACAAAACAACGAGAAGATATGGACCGTAGACGAGGCCATTAAACTGTATCAGGACCTCGCTAGGTACATACCCGCCAGTACCATGTTCACCCGTGAGATGCAGCTGTGTCAGATACCGGAACTGAACGTCATGCGTATGAAGCTAAACACCATCGTAGATAGGGTAGCTGAGCGTATGGCTGCACGTGAATCAACAGAGGCAGGCAAGGAAGCCACCATCATGGAAACAACCGTATATTTAGGCGAGTTGTTTAAGCGATATAAGGACGATGACAAGTTCACTATGCGTGGTATGCTTGACGCGGTTCCTATGGAAGATAGCGACATGAGGAGGGAAATTATCCGTGCTTATGTTGCGGAAGCTATGGAGCGTGAATACAAACGCTATCTCGGTGACAAGGAGTTGCAGATTACAGAACCTCATAGCAGACATAAAGAGCTTGCTAACCTGAACAGACTAGAGTCAGTACTGCAAGGCACGGTTGATTTCAATGGTGAGCGCTGGGAATTGGTAGCGGCTAACATGGCCGGTGAGATTGATATCGACGGTGATCCTATCTCCACATGGAAACTGCGTAGCCTTGATAACCCTGAACGTGTAATTGCGCTCACTGATAAACAGATACAGTATTATGAGAGCAGAGAGGCTGGCATTCTTCTTGGTTCCAGTACATTCAAGGGTGATGATAATACATACAATGTAAATACTATCAGGAACTTCAGGCCAAGATTCTCTAACCACGAGCAGCTGTGGGGCATACTTAAACACGTTGTAGGTAAGCAGAAGAAGCCCGGCACAAACCAGAACTACACTCAGGATGATGTGCATGACGCAGTACGCAGTATGCTATACAATACGTTTGCGCACAACACTGAGATGATGCAGATTATGGGTATTGACCCATCGCAGTTCAACGGAGAGGATGACGTTACTAAGCGCCTTAAAGGTCTGCACTCAAACGGAACCACGTTATTCTCAGGAGCCGAGATTGGCTTTGATGTAGATTATCAAATCATCGTAGATGACGATGAAGGCAGGGTATCTGATGACCTCCCTAATGTAGCTGAGAAGATATTCGCTGACAGGAAAATCAGGACTGACGATGCCGTAGACAGGATTACCGCATGGACCAAGATGAACGCAACCAATGCGCAGGGTCACACCACACTTGAAGGACACCGTGCAAAATGCGCTATGGGCGGCTCATCCAACTATGACTCGCAAAAGGAAAAGAACTATCAGGATCTGAAGAACAACGGAGATCGACACCTAGGTAGGGATTACAATCCATACGCGCAGGGTGAGACTACCAAGCCTATGGACTTTGCCATGATTAACGACACTGATCCGTATGGCAGGACAGTACGTAGGTGCTACTATGGTAAGAACTCTGAGGCCCCAATGGTGACAAGGTTTGGTGACGCTAATGTATCAGCACAACTGATGGCCATTGACCAGTTTGCGACAGAGACAGAGTTCAGCGGTAAGAGGAAGATTACAACAGTACAGCGTCCTTCCGGTGTCAAGTCGGCTAAGAAGGGTGTGCTTAAGCTGCACTACCTGAAGTCTAGAGTCGGTGCATTAGCTGCGCTTGCTAAAGGTGAGATTACGCCTGAGCAGTTCAAGAAGAAGTACCAGAAAGAACTTGGAGACGCAGTCAAACTTGACACTAACCTAATCAAGTTCTTTGGTGACTTCGTTGCGGCTATGGCTGACCTGTACGGAGTTAATCTTGATTACTTGACATTTGAGGACGTAGATAAGTTTATCCGAGCAGACAAAGCGAAAGCCGCACAAGGAAGGAAAAAGTTGCCTAAGTTTTCTGACCTTGAGTTTAATGGTCTTGAAGGTATTATCGCTGCGTGGGCTAAAGGCCGTGACAACTACACAGCCAAAGACATTCAGAATGCGAAGAACATGATGCAAGCGCTGATGTCTCTGCGTAAGTTCATGCTTCCTGTGAAAGCCACTAAGAATACAATCAACGAGCTCAAGCAAGAGATGCGCAGTAAGCTTGTTGTGGAAAGGCAGACAGAGAACGGCACTGAATTTGACATGAATGACCAGTACATCTATGGCGTGGATGTGAACTTCGAGTGCTTCCAGGTACGACAGAGTAACCACTTCTATGAGTCTACCATTCATATGGGTTCTCAGGCATCGTTCCTGTTGCCGTCAGGTATCAACCTTGATAGAGCAGAGATTAATGGCTACGATGTTGAAATCAACGGAACCAAAAAGAAAGTATCAGGTACTGATTTATACACTAAATACAATCAGGTCCTGGCCGCTAGGCTTGTAGTCGGTGTGCTTAAGCTACGTGAACTGTTCGGCACTGATAAGAAGGCGCTAAAAGCGTTACAGAAGCGTATCGTAAATATTGCGCAGAACAATCCTAAGTATGGCCCTGATGTTGTGCAGGCAGTACAGATTGTCATCGACAAGGTAGGAGATACCGATGGAATACCTCGCTTCAGTACGCCACTTGGTAGTGTTGCTGTACTGTATAAGGTATCTGACTTGCTAACATCCTTTGTGCGTGCAGAAACACATAGAAGTAAAGTGAACGGAGGTGTAGCTATCATCGAAGGTGATGTAGGCTATGATGATAACCTGCATATCGTACGTGACAATGGTAAGATTGTCGGCATTGAGTGCTATCTGCCGCCGCATACGCGTGCTATCATTGAGAAGTGTCTGGTTGAAAAGACCATTACTGACAATGGACAGAAACGCAAGGTTAAGGTACTTGACGTTAACAAGCTGAAAGAGATTGGTGCCGATAAGCTGATCGGTTATCGTATCCCTACTGAGGAATACCACTCTATGCTTCCTCTGATTGTAAAGGATTTCTTTCCGTCATACCGTGGCGGTTCAGTTGTAGTAGCCGGTGAGATTACCACACTGACTGGTGGTGATAACGACGTTGATAAACTGTTCCTCATGGTTAAGAACTTAGCCAAGGACGCTGAAGGAAACCTTAAGCCAGTTGAATACGATTGGGATACACCGCTAAGCGAACAGATTAAGAACCTTGATGTCAACGACAAGAAAGCGCTGAAGACATTCATGGCTCAGCTTGAGAACATGTATATCGATATGTCTCTTGCATTGCTGACAGACAAAGAGAATGAGTCCCGCTTCCTGTCACCTCAGAATCCCGACAAGTTCAAGGTGGCTAGTAATAGGGTTGCCTACCTTACGCTTCCTGCTGACATGAAGATGCGTATTAGGCGCACTGATATGAAAGCTGTATGGGCTCCAGATGATCCTAATTGGGACAATACTGATTACTATCTACCGAGTGACGGTAGAAACCTAGACGATGCGTCTATTAAGGCACACCTCGATAGGATAGCTTCCTATCCTGTGCAGAGTTTGCGCTCAATTACTCACTATAACCAACAGTATGCTTTGGCGGATAGCGGTGTGGCTATCGGTGCAAACCGTCTGTCCATTGCCACTAAGATACGCACTGGTCTTAATGTAGTGAAGGGCACAAACTATCCAGGAATGGAAATCACCAAAGGTAAGAACATGGGAACTAGTGGCTTACGTTGGGGAAAAGATGACGGCGGAAGTGGAACACCATTACTATACGCAGCGGAAGTCGATGAGGAGAACAACAGCGTACAGGACAACATGACTGACTTCATCGCAGCCATTGTGGATAGTGCTAAAAGCCCGTGGGCCATTAACGCAGGACTGACACCAGATAACGCTGATTTTGCAGCATTCCTACTGATGTGTGGCTTCTCAAAAGATGCCATGTGTTATGTGATGAAGATCCTGAATAGGAATCCTAACTTCATGGCCAGATTTGGAAAGCTACGCAAAGAGTTAATCGGTGAAGGAAAGCCGTATGCAGATGACCAAGACTTAGGCTACTTGAATAAGGATAAGTTCCCTGATGCACTGCTTTGCGGTGTGAGCAGACCGGCGCTTTTGAAGAAAGAAACACTTGAGAAAGATGCGGACCTTATGGCTCTGTGTAATGTGCTTTATAATTTACAGCAAGTCTACAAGTCAATGCGACCCTGGGAGAAGACGTTAGGCTTTAACAGCGCCAAGAACGGACTGAGTAATGAACCAGCCTCGGCACTCCTTGCAATTATGCAGGTAACTGACGTGAACGAGAAGGTTATGGCAGATAAGCTCCCAGTAGCAATACCACATGAACTGGCACTGAAAAACGGTCTGACATGGGAAGAGATTGTTGAAGGCAAAGCAGGAGATGACAGGCTCGGTATGTGGCTGTCTCAGATGTATTATACGTTAGGTGTAGAGTCGTTCATGGATGTGATGAATGGTAAACTATTCTACGCTAACCCAGCCTTCTTTAAGATTGTGCTTCAGTTTAAGGATACGATTAACTCGATGTCCAAGGAAGACGCGATTAAGTTCATCAGACATCTGCATGATAACTTCGCCGCTTACTATCTCAGCGACATGAAGATGGTCACCGAGACCGTTAACGATGCTGGTGAGACTGAGAAGAAAGGCTTTACTGAGATGCGTAACTACTATAGGTACAAGTATCCGAGACTCGTACAAAGTGGTAGAGCATTTGACCGCAAGGGATTGGCAAGCAAATATCCCATCATCCGTGCCATTGACTTCAAGGACGGCAAGATGTTCATCAATCAGGAACTTGTACGTAATGAAGCTACAGCCGCTGCCGTCAAGAGCTCCTTGGTTAAGATGGCATACAGTCCGATAGCATCGGAGCGCAGGATAGCCAGGGATCTGTTCCTGTACTCGTTCTTCACCGACGGTCTGAGGTTTGGCTTTGGCTCCGTATCTAATTCATTTACGGCTGCGTTTCTTGCTTCTCCCGCCTTCAAGGAGTACAACATGGGTGTATTTAACATGGTGAACGCACAGATTAGCGGTAAGGATATGCGCAGGTTCTGCGAACAGTTTGTTAGGGCTCATTACAAAAAGTATCAGTTTGGCCCTCTGTTCCGTATGGTATGTGCTCCGTATAACGCAGAGAAACCAGACGAGGCTGTTAAGGAAGAGACACTGGCTAACAACGTGTATGACGAGGTTACTCCTCAGGAAGTGGCAAGGCTTGAGAAGTGGTTATCTAATCCAGCGTCTAACGGTGTGCTTCCATTAACTAAACCGACTGAGAATGTACTGGATAAACACGGAAGAGTAGCATTGCGTGCAGACGGTGACTATCCGTCACAGCTTGTATCACGACTTGCTAAGAAAGAGGACGGTTTCATCTTCCGTGTACAGGAGTCTTACGAGGTGTATAACCAAGGTCTGTTCATGCTGAGGAAGTTTGATGACCAGATGTATATAGTTAAGCTGAACGACATGGCTTCACGTGACTCATGGTTCTGCCGTGATATGACCATTGAGGAACAAGCCGCAAAAGACTGCTCTGGTAATCCTCTCGTAGGCAGAGTCGGTGATTGGGACCGAGTAGCCCAAGGCAGAAAGATGGTTGAGGAAGAACAGAAACGTCCACGCTGTCTTAAGGGTATCCCAGAAAAGCCGTGGTGGGCTAAGTATGGATCTGAGGATGCTGTTGAGAACGGCGGAGACGAGGAAGCGCCTGGTGCAGATGATGATATGCCCGAAGACGAGGGAATGTGGCCAGAAGACGAGGACTCATTCACCGAAGAAAGCTGGGGCGATGAGACTATGGACGGCGATGAAGAGGAAATCACGTTTGAGTATGTTCCTCGCAGAGGTGATAAGACACGTGAGATTAACCTCAATAACTTTGCTGGACTTACCGCACCAGAAGGTGAAGAAGAAAACAAAAGCCAGGACACTGATGATGATACTGACGGTTGGACAGAAACAGGTGAAACTGTACGCTTTATGATGGACTCAGATGATGTGTCAGAACGTAAGAAGCAATGGAAGGAAAAGTACCATGCCGTAGATGGATTCACAGACAGGAAAGAAGCCATTACAGCTGCATACAGAATCAACAAAGATACTGAGCAGACTGAGTTCATAGCCACTGTGCAGAGAGCACCCAGAGGTGATAAGTACATCGTGATACTGAGTGATATAAACAACGAGAGTAAGCAGCGTGTATGGAGGAACCAGTATGGTGTCAGCGTAATGACAGGCACACAAGGCATCAACTCTGTTGTTGGCGCAGTAGGCAATCGTGAGGTAAACATGGTTGAGGACGATGGCAGTACTATCGATGATTACAATGAAGAGGTGAACGACCTTATTGATATCCTTGAGGCGGTGTTGTCTGGTGAGCCATTGCAGCCAATGAGTGCCAAGGCTTCACTTGACATTGCACGTAAGATATACAATGTAGGTGACCGAATGGTTGCGCTGAGAGACACGCTGTGGTACATGATGAAGAACGGAGCGGCTGGTCACTCTGGTACAGATATTATCCGAACCATTATGCCTAGAGATGCTGATGTGATTATTGATATGGTGAACAACTCATCTGAGCGCAACGACGAAGCAGTACAGCGAATGATTGCAGCCATTCTTGAACTTGGTCCAAGTGCGGAGACAGCGTTCAGTGACATGGGAATAACGACATATAATCCCGCATGGATTGACGGTGCTGTGCGTGATGCATTCTCTGTCCTTCCTGTTGAAGATGCAATCATCCAGTTGCAGGAAGTTAAGCGCAGGGCTTCAGTTGAAGAACGAAACACAAGGACGACAGAAGAGCGTAGACGTGCCCAGCAGTTCCACGATGAGGTAAACCGTGGTGTGACCGTTGCCACTAAACTAAGAGCAATCCTAGAGACAGCGGTCATCAACGAGGAGAGACTAAGCAAGATGTCAGTTGAGCAGCATGTAAGTGTAGACACAGTACATAGCATCAATAGTCGTGTGTCACTGCTCGATGGCATCCTTAAGAACGGCACAATAGGTATCCGTGACATTGCTTCATATCTTATGGCTGTAGCACAGGAATATAAGAACTGGGAACCGTTTATGACATCACTTGGTGACGGCTCAAATGACTGGCCAAAGCAGCGCCAGGTTGATGCATTGGCACGAGTATTGACTATTCTACGTGCACATGAGGAGACCATTGGTGAGCTAAAAGAATTGATAGCCGGTGACCAGACACATACACTTAGTGCAGGGGACAAAAAGGCTCTGAATGATTTGGTGAACACCATTGATGCTATGCACAAGATGATGCAGGATGTATTCGACGAGCACGCTGGTGATGTGTTTATTGGCTTTGTTGAAGAGTTCGCGGGTAAGCTTCCACAATTCTACAGAGATGGGCACCGAATGACATGGAAGCAACTCATGGAAGCTATGGACGGTGATATCAGTTGGCTTGACATGAGAGCAAGGTCAATGGGTGAAACCAATGACCCTGTTGGTCAAATCTTCGACAGGATAGTAAAGCTTGCCAAGGATCAGGTACGAGAAAAGGTAATCAAGCGCGTGCAGGGTGAGATACGTGACCTGAATCAAATGATTCTTGATAAAGGCATCAGTGACTTCGAGTTCGCTTTTGAACATGATGAGAACAGCAAGAAGACGGGCTACTATCTGAGTAAACTGAACTGGGGTGCATTCGCCAAGGAACGTGATGAGCAGAAGCGTAAGTTTGACGAGGCTGACACGAAGTACAGGAACGGGGAAATATCCGAGGATGAGTATAAAGCAGCTAAGGATGCATGGGATGCGTGGAAAAGTGCTAATGCCATCGAGGATGAGCAGATGCACACATTGTCACCGGCTGACATTGACAAATGGAGAAACCCTGAATGGGTACGTCTTCGTGACAATGAGCCTGATAAGTTCGCTATCCTACAAAAGTTCACCAAGATTAAAGAGGACCTGGACAAGAACCTCGGCAGACAGACTGTGCATGAGCGCTGTATCCAAAGACGTATGACATCGGAGCAACGATTCAGGGCCAACTTCACATTGAATCCTAAGCAGCTGTGGGACAACATAACCCAGCAGCTAGCAGCTGACTACATCGTCAAAGAGGATGACTACATGGAAGCAGGAGAAGCTTCGGGCACATTAGACTTCCAAGGTAATGAGCGTCTGGTTATACCTGCGCCATATATAAGAATGCTCAAGAACCCAGAGGAGCTCAGTACGGACATTGTAGGCTGCCTTGTGGCTTATGCCTATGCGACAGAGAACTACAAGGGTATGCGCGGCATCGCTAACCCGCTTGAGGTGGCATTTGAGGCTGTAGTATCAAACAAGGTACAGACTCAGTACAGAGGTAACCGTCCTGTGGTTGAACGTTACAGGTCAGGAAGAAAGTCAAAGGCTGTGGTTAAAGAAAGCAGGTTATTGCAGAAGATGCGTAGCTTCATGGACACCCAGTTATACATGAGGTACATCCAGGATGAGGATGATATTGTGACATTCTTCGGCACTCAGTTCCGTAAGTCTAAAGCGGTTAACGGGTTCCTGCGCATCTCAGCTGTGACTAAGCTTGGTTTTAACTGGCTTGTGGACCTTGCAAGTCTTGCTAACGGCATCTTCCAAACCAACATCGAAGCTGCTGCTAGACGCTATTTCAGCGGCACAGCACTACGTAACGCAGACGCTGTGTACTGGAAAGAATTACCATCATTTGTGGCTGACCTGGCTAATCCCATTAAGCAAAGCAGACTTGCGCTGATCAGTGAGAAGCTGAATATCATGCAGAACTTTGACGTGAAGGTCTACAATAACAGGCGCAACAATACTGTGGCTAAGATATTCAACACTCAGGTAGCGTTTATGGGCACCACATGCGGTAATCATTGGTTGTATCATCGTGTTGCCATAGCCCGTATGCTAAGCACTAAAGTGATTGTAGACGGAGTTGAGACAAACCTATGGGATGCGTTTGAGGTTGTAGACCTGCCAAACGGAGGAAAGGAAGCAAGGATAAAAGCAGGCGCAAAGCTTGAAGACGGAACCGCTATCGACGGCAAGTGGTTGTCTGAGTTTGGCAGGGAAACGGACCATATCAATCATCAGCTCATCGGTATCTATAACCGTGATGACATGAACATGGCGCAGAAGATCAGCTGGATGCGTTTGTTGCAGGCATTCCGTAAACACATCGTACCACAGATGGACAGGCGCTGGAGAGCCAAGCACATGAACGAGTTCGGTAAAGAGGAAGAAGGCTTCTACCGTACATTATTATCCTATCTGCAAGCGGTTAAGTCTGCTCAGTTTAAGTTCCTTGCTGTATACGATGAACTCAGCGAGGAGGACAAACAGAATGTGCGTGCAGCAATAACCGACATCGTTCAGTGGGGCTCACTGATACTGCTCACTACACTTGCGTCAATGATTGGTGACGATGACGATGATGACGATAAGGAAGCGTGGCTGATGAAGATATGTAAGTATCTGTTGGCACGTGAGAAGCACGAGCTGGGTAGTATGTTCAATCCTCTGGACTTTGGTGACGAGGTTGTGAACACACTGGACCAGCCATTCATGGGCACCAGTGTACTGGCTGACGTGTTTAACTTCACTAAGACTGTGGTTACTCCGTGGACGTGGGGAGACACGGTTAATGCAGGACCATTCCAAGGACAGTCAGAGCTGGAAATGCGTTTCCGTAAACTTCCTATTCCTATCTTGTCCTACTATAGGAACATTGACAAATCGCTGCATGGGGTGGATAACTCTACGTGGTTCTATAACCGTGGTTATGTTGGCGGAACGGCCAGATAAGTTACATTGAGGTAAGTTACATAAAGGTAATATAGACGAACCAGGGACTTCATCACGAGGCCCCTGGTTCTGCTCCAAAACTAATTGATATGAAAAAGTATTACATTACGCACTTCCTTAAGCGCTCCTTACTTTCATCGGAAAGACTAAAGTACAGACTCTTATCGTACCCAGCCATTTCGAGGTATTCTACGTCACGTGGTGTCAGCATATCTAACAACTCGTGCTGCATACCTTCGATGTTATCGAGTTCATAGAACGGATCAGTTGGTGATGAGAACACATGACTTGTTGCTTGGATAGCCATCTCATCTACGCTGAGGTCCTGTTCCCTGCCTTCGTACTTTCTGATGGAAGATTTGAGTGTCTTGAACAGATTGTCCAGCGTCTTGTTTCCTGTCTTGTTTCCTTGCAGGTAGTCATGGAACAAACCCTGGATACGTGCAGCGAACCTGTGGTTGCTGTTAGAGCCTTTGCCTAATACAGACTTGGCTGCGTTCCACATGTCGTTACGCTGCTGCTCTGTTAGTAATAGTTTGACAGCATCAATGAACTGTTCTGCGTTCATGTAACCAGCCCTAACACCATCTGCAAAGTCAGCGATTCTGCCAGATAGACCATCATCGTCATCAAGCAGGAACTCTCTGCCGAGATTCTCTGCAAGCACTGAGTCGGCAATGGTTAGTTCGAGCTCAGCCTCGGACCTGTCAATGTCCAGTGCAAAGTTAATAACAAACCCTTCATCACGCAACTCTTCCTTTGTATCTTCATTATTGGGTATGGTAACATTGTCGCCATCAACAACAACACCGTCCACGTTATTTAGTCGTTTAACGGCTTTATCGTGGCGCATACCACCAGAGATACTATCTATGGTAACAGTAACAGTATCTGATGCTTTTTCCGGTTCTGACTCTACTTCAGCCTCGTTCTCTGTTTCGTCTGATTGTTCAGTTTCAAGGTTGCCAAAGTTAGTCAGAGGATTGTCGCTTAGCATGTCACGCATAACAAGGTCTTCCATTCTCTCCACATAGTTAGGAACGTGGAAGACACGGGTCTTAATAAAGTTGATGAAATCATCAACAATGTTTTTGAGTTCCTTCAGTATTTTGGAAGCATTGGTTGCATTATCATCAACATTACGCATTACCCACTCCTCGCCATGTTCACCAGTAAGCTTGGCAAAGACCTCATCAGCTATGGCATCGTCATCCCATGAGCCATCGTCTTTCTGAACATTCTTACCATACGTATCCTGGATGTCCTGCCATAGGGATGCGTACTTTTTGTTTGTACTGAGTTCCTTAACAAGACTGTTCCACTTGGCTTTCTGCTCATCTGTACCGTTACGCAATACGTATGACCAGAGATGTGTGTACTCATGGATAAGAGCCTCTGGTTTCATAATGTCAGGATCAAGATAGATTGACTTCTTGTTCGCTAATGCAAAACCGTACACGATAGTGCCGTCAGAGGAAAGGAAGAATCTTACACCGTTTCGTCTGCCGTATTCCTTAACAGCATCCTCACCAAAGTCACGTAGCATCTGGTGTGCTTTAGCTACTAGCTGCTGGCCTTTTTCACGGTCCTGATATATCTTAATGCCATGTGATACAAGATGCTTAACTAGAGCATCAGTAACTCGTTTCTCTTTCTCCCTACGTTGCCTGTCATTAAGAGCATTCAGCAGTTGCGCGGAAGCAACGGGGCCAATGCCGAATGTAGTCTTACCAGCCTTGATATCTTTCAGTACCTGCTCTAGTGCCTTATATAGCTCAGAGCCTTCAGGAATCATGCTTCTTTTGAACCACTTGTCAATGATTCTGTTTAGCGTCCTGCGCTTGCGCCTACCATCATAGTGTCTGGCAGCAAAAGCGAGTTCCTGCGCAAGCTTAGCGTCAAGCGCACCTTTCTTGTTCAATGCTGTGTCTTTCTCGGAGAACTTGACGTCCTTGACAGTGCCGTTAGGATTCATCTCAAAGACATACACGATGCCATTGTACGAGAACCTGTTTCTGCCATTATAGTCTGTGCCACTTCTCTGCGACAACGCTTGGGCTATAGCTTTGAGCACACGGTTCTTGTTCAACTCGGTGATTGTAATCGGGGTGAACTTAGAGCCGCTTGTTGTCTTGATAGATACAACGGATGGCATATTCTCATCCGCTTCACTGACCTCAACTGAGTATGTGGCACCAGTCTCACTATCCTTGGATGTATACTCATAGTTACCACGATTGTTGAACTCAATGCGTTGTGACTCTAACGGCAGCTCTTCCTCGATAACTTTACCGTCCACGACATTCAGCGGATTAATGGTAACCCAACTGTCATGCATCCTGAGGTCATCAAGCTTAACATGGCAAATCTGTTTGAGCAGTTCATTGTAACTCGATGGTACATCTTCTGCACCCTTAACAGCTTCTGCGTACAAGCTGCCTTCCATAAGCCTCGGCGATACATTGGCACGGAGATGTCCCATATCACCGTTAAATGTGACTGCGCCGGTAGCATTGTTGACCGTAATCTTAATACGCTTACGTCCGCCAGTCTCATTGGTCCTCGCAACTACAGTGAATGTGGTTTGTGTGGCTACAGTTTCTTCATCTGTAAACAAACCAACGCCAACTTGCTGTGCACCTTCAGTATATACGGTCCTACAGTTAAGGAAATGTTTGAGGAACTCTACGGCTTTCTCAGGGCTGAGATTCTTCAGTGCGGCAGAGATAACTTTGGCTTCAACACCATCTGGAGTAAAAGGTTTGGTACTGGCTTTGATGCCAATCCTGCGTGTATTACCGTTGTTGCCAGGACGTTTAAGTACGACAAGGGGCTGTCCTGTTTTACCGCTGCCAAGCATATCGTTGAACATTCTGCCTGAGCCTACAACAGCAAACTCGACATCCTTTGCTTCATCGCCAAAGGACGCTACTGTTCTTGTTGGTACTTCACCATCAACAGCAGTACTGAACTTCGGGAACCCAGCATAGATATTAGCTGCATGGCTGATATGTTCAGATTCAACTTCCTGCTTGTCACCGAGTTCTTTCTCGAACACATCATACATGGCTTTAAGGCGTGCTTTCTCCGTAGAGTCAGTAACACCGTAGTTGTAGTGTGTGAGGTCACCGATGATATGCTCTACACCGTCCTTATCAGTATGGACCATAAACACCATCAACTCACCGTCTTTGGTACGTGTGATACGGAACTTAATCTCATCACCAGCTTTCACGTTACCGGCATCAACGTAGCCGAAGTCATCCTTCATGCGCTCATAGGCTTCCTCACTGCGTGCTGCATATCTACGCCACTCAGCAATGGTTCTAGGTCCGCCAAATCTTCCAAGGTCAGGTACTTTAATCCTCTTGGTGTCTTTAGCGTCAGGGTATTTTGCCAATTCATTGTTGATGATGGTGTGATAAGGAAGGTAAGTTCCGTTGCTCCATCGTGCCACTTCGCCAGTTACTGTTTGCCACTGGTTACCAAATCTGCTGCCAGAGTCGCCGAGGTCACGCATCTGTGCAGTCATTGCAATGTCTTCTGTTGTGGCATCGGGGCTTTGCAGATATTGTGTTTCAGGTGTATCGAAGTCATCCACTTCGTCAGGTGACTGAGGGGACTCAGCTTCATCAGATGTAACAACAGGTGCTGGAGTGTCAGGAGTGTTGTCATCATACTTAACATCCTGTTCATTTTCCTTCAAACTGCTGCTTATTTTAGCTCTGATTTTACGGATAGTATCCCTAAGCATACGTGCAGCAGGGCTGTTGCTGTCTTTCATCTTGGACAGTTTCTCCTCCATTACAGAAAGTAAGTCACCCAACGTCTTGTTTTCAGCTACAGTTGTTCTTGCTTTACCGAAGAATGCAGAAGCTTTATCGCACAGAGACTGGACACTATCATTGCTATCAATGGCTTCCTTGGCTTTGTTACGCATCCTGTTGTAGAAATTGGATACAGTAGCAAGTGTCTTATTGTACCCTTTGATAATGATAGGAATAGCTTTGTTAAGCGCTTTCAGACCAGACTCAATCTGCTTTTTCAATTCATCGCTTAATGTTGACCATTCGATATCACTGAAGATATCAGAGGGATTGATACTGAATGAGACTTTACGCTTGGTACCGTCACTCATATCAATCATCATGCTGATGTTGCCATCCTCGTCTGTCTCAAGACTGTTCTCATCAATGCGTGTAGGTGTAGCTGAGTCCTGTACCTCGGCAATAAGTTCCTGCAGTCTGTTCTTCACACGTTCAATGACAGCGTCTCGCAACTCTTTGTCTTTGATATGCATGAAGTATCCAGCAATCTCACGCTTAATGGCGTTCCCTGCTTTCTTTCTAAGGATCTCACCACGAGCACGACTGAAGTGGTAGTCATCCATGTCAATCAGTTCCTGCTCATCAAGTGCAGCAAGCTGGTCTGCTGACATGGTCCTGTAGCGTATATTGTTACGTGTTTTGTTCCATTTGTTCCTAAGGAAACGCATAGCTCTCTCCTTTGCATTGAGAATGCCTTCAGGATTAGACATAGCTTCCTCAAATGCTTTGGCAAACATGTCGCTCTTGTCGTAGCACTTCTGCACGTCTTCCATGTCACGAATGAACTCAGCCTTGTCAAACGGAGTGCCACTGCGCATGGCTTGATCTAGGGCCTCGTCAGAGAGCCTGCGGCGAGCTTGGGCTACAGCGTCCTCGCTTGCGTTATTCCATGTGAGATATTCTTGTCCTTGTAACGCATGGAGCGTGAATGTGGCAAACTGGTCATCAGTTAAATCTTTGGTGTTAACAGTAGCAAAGCCGTCTTCAGTCTCAGTGATGGTACCTTTAGGTAATCCGTATCTACGTTCAAGCACCTCTGCGTTTCCTTTAGGTACACGAATACGGATAACATCAGGAAGGATACCACGCCATTTCTTCATCAGGCCATTGGCTCTGTCGATATGTGCCTGTGACAGGAACTGGGTGTATGCAAGGTAGTCTTCCTGCTCTTTAGATAGACTTCCGCGTGTAGACTGGTTAATGCCCTCGACAATCTTCAGATAACGCTCAACGGCTTTTCTTGTCTTTTCGGTGTTGTGTGCGATCTGTGCCTTAACCTGGTCAGCTTTTAAGCGGTTGCCCTGCTTATCAACAAACGGACCTTCATAGTATGATTCAGGCGACATGCCATCAATAGCCTTAGACCTGCGGTTATATTCATCAAGGATGCCTTCAGTGGTATCAGTTGAGCCACTGAGTGTGTGCTCATATTCTTCAACAGCTTTTGCTGTCTGCTCTTCCGCTTCAAGTATACGACGTGCAGCTTCACGTTTCTCTTCGTCTTTGCTTCTTCTTGCGATGCGCCTTAGATCATCATGTTTACGTTTGTCTGTAGCGATATCACCGAGCACTGCGGAAGCCTCCTGCTTTACTTGTTCCTCGTTCTGTCTGGCCTGCTGCGCCTCACTGCGTCTGTCAAAGAAGTCCTGCACAGAAGCACCTTCACGGAGCTGTGACTGGATACGTTTGTTTATCTCATCACGTAGGTCTTTGCGAACCAATGCCTTCTGATCCTCAACACCAACCTCACGTGTACTGTTGTTTATGAGGTCAGCTACATCATCGTCACTCATTTGTCCAGTGTAGGAGTCAAGGATATGGTACAGGTCATCCATCCTACCAGCTCTAGCAAATGAACTGATAAGAGCGAACACAGCTTTGTCATCTTCAGTCTTCCAATCATTCTGGTTACCTTCGTCTGCAAACCTCTGCTTGTTATTATCATAGTAACCCTGTGCAACGAGGTGTTGTAACAAATTGGGCAAGCGTTTGTCGGCTAGCTGTGCATTGAGTTCCTTGGCTGATTGCTTTGCAAACCTTGTGTCACGCAATTCATCACGCATCTCTGATGTAGCGAAAGCCATACCAGTAATACCGCCAATGAAACCCTCACGCCACCCTTCAGCAGAGCCGTAAGTTTCTTTGAGACCCTTGCCAACTGCACTGAGGAAGTCGTGGCTACCATCTGCCGTCCTGTCTATGCTGTCAGGATCAAGTCTTGCACGCCAATAGTTATCAGCGTTTTCCCAGCCATGATAAGCTTTAGCACCAGCTGATGCGGCTCCTTGCCCCATCTCTTCGTATACACCTTCAGATAGCATGGTGCTTCCAATGCGTTTGCCGTAGTTGCCGATGAAGGAGCGGCTGCCATAAGTCTCACCGGCAGCTGCACCTTTCATAATCTCATCATAACTCTTACCAGCTATGTCGCCAGTGACGTTACGTTGCCCTATGGCGTTCTTTTCGTGGAACATACTGTTTCTATGTGCCCATGAACGGCCAGCAGACTTCTCGGCATTACGGAAAGACTTGTCAATAAGCCTGCCGTACATATTGAAGTTGCTGGGAATAAGGATAGCGAGGTTAAGAAGAGCAGTAGCATTACCTGCTTTGTCCGCAGAGTCATTAAGTTCCTGCATAGCTGCTGCACGGCGCTGTTCCCATTGTGCAGTAGCTGCTGCCCTTTGCTGGTTGTACTGCTGGTCTAACTGCTGTTTGTATTGCTGATACTGAGGGTTGTTCCTGTTGTACCCAAACATTTGGTCGAGTGCAGACATCTGTGCCTGATACTGCTGGTCAAGCATCTGCACATTCGGGTCCTCGGCAATGTGTTGGTCTATGGTTGCATTGATGCGCTGGGTTTCTTCATCAACCATCTCACGCTTAGTGGTCAGACCCTCCAGTGCTGCTTCACCTGCTGAGCTGTTAAACAGAGTAATAGCTTTGGCTACTTGTGGGCCATATTTCTCGGCGATACGTGCAGCGTTTACACCAGCTGATACAGAACCCATCGTAGCACGGAGAGCAAGCTTAGGGGCGGCTTTTCTTGCAGCAAGCGCAACAGCACCAGCTGCACCACCAGTGACAGCAGCTGCACCAGCCATACCGATCATAAAGCCAGTGTTGGTTACGACATCATCCATCCACATATTGAGGCTGTCAAGGTTCTTCCACCACTCACCGTTCTCGTTGTTCATCTTCTGCGAGATACTTTGGTAGTTCACAAAGTTCTCGTTACACCAATCGTCGAGGTCAGCAAGCGCATTACTTAGTGGGTTATCCCACAAACCAGACACACGTCCTTCAACAAGTGCAGTTCCGATACCGGCAACAGAGCCAACCACGCCAGAGATGAAGCTGGTAGCTGCGCGTCCAGCAGCTTTGGCAATACCGTTAGCTGCGACATCCCACGCAGATTGGTTCTCATACCTGCTTTGGTTAAGTTCTTCAAAGCTGGTAGGAGTGGTGAGAACATCTTCTTCCCTGTCGTATCTGCTGAGGCCCTTCTCGTATCCAGGTGTTCCAGGCTCGTAGTGCTTGGATTCAGTGAACGTATCAACCTCAGGACGGTAGTTTGTATTAACGCCCTTCTTTGTTGTCTTGAACTCCTGTTGCAGACGTGCATACTCCAGTTCTTCTGGTGTAGGCTGGGGAGCACGGTTAAGCCCTCTGAGAGGAGCCAGTCCGTTTTGTCTTGGATCTACTGCCATTAGCTATTCAGATTTGTGGTTGATATTGTGTTAGTTCCTCCGATTGCTTCCTGCAAAGCGAGAACAGCATTACGGTATGCAAGCTGAGCGTTAAGCTCTTCGTTGGGTGTCTGGTAGTTGTAAGCATCTTCCGCAAGCCTGTAGAACTCATCCGAGGTGATACCCTTCTGCTTCATAATGCGCTCTCTATTTGCTGCGGCTCTGTTCACAGCTTGGATAGCGGACTTGATGCTACCATCACTGATGCTCTCGGTCTTGATGAAATAGTGCTGCTCTTTGTTGTCCTTAGTCACCTTAAGCATCAATCCGTTGTTGCTTGCAGTCGAACTTACACCAATCTGTACACTCCCCGCATCTTTATCCGCTAGTACTGCACCGATTGATGTAGCCTTTTTGTCATCAGTGTAATAGGTACCATCCTTATTAATCTTTGATACAGGATATACTTTAGTGCCCTTCAGTGATTGGTTGTAATCATTGAGTGAAACATCCTGCACAGAGTGGTAACGGCCAATAGCGTTTTCTGCTTGCTTGCCTAATGCTGTGGCAACCTCTGTTTTTGGTACAGGTTTTCCGTTCTTGGTGAACATACCAGCGGCACTATGTCCGTAAGCGGGTGTATAAGTCCAACCATTAGCTGCCGCAATCTCTTCAAATATCTCATCAGCACTACGTCTAAACGGAATCATGTTAGAGAATCTTCCCTGCAATGCATCTATGCCACCAGAGAGTGTATGGGGATTATACGTGAATGTATTGGTGTCTTTGTCGTAGGTGATACCGAGCATAGCAGCAGCATTCTGTAGCTTGTCTAGTTCAGTACCGTTAGTCAAGCTATCACCGACTGTCCATGTATGGTCATTACGAACCCAAGGAGCATCATAACCGTTACCGCTTCCGCTGCCTGAGCCAGCACCCTTTGCTGCATTCTTCATAGCCTGCATGGCAAACTGGTCAGGAATGATGCTTACATCGTCCTTACCTGCACCGGCAGCGAAGCCAGAAGCAGCGGCTGCGATAACCCTATCTGTAGCTGATTGGCTCCATGTGTTATTGCCTACACCGAACCCGTTATCATCAATACCCATTCCGTATGCGCCAAGAGCCTCACTCATAATACCACGAAGAACTGGATTGCTTCGCCAGTTCATGATATCATCAGCAGACAATCCGTACTGAACAATGGAAGAAAGGTAGCCCTCAGGCAGACCCATAGTCTTTTCAAGACGGATAGCCTGATCAGGATTACCACGCAGCTGACTGAGGAAGGATTTAGCTTTGGCCGCTACGATACCAGTCACAGTGGTTGGATCAACAATCTTATACCCACCTTCTGGATGATTAAGGTAATAGTCAAGACCAGAAGACTGTGCGTCATGTGAAAACTCCAGTAGAGGATTCTTAGCCAGAGCAGTCTGCTGTGCGGTAGCCTCGTCTTTACGCAACTTGTACGCAGCCTGAACAGGCATCATGTCACGGGCATAGCTGGCACGTACATTGCTGAACAGGTCACGTTGTCCCCATGCGCCATTACGCATCAGTGTATCCGTGCCTTTATTGAGCCAATCCATGTATGCGTTAAATCTACGCCGAGCCTCGGCATTCTCTTCATCATCAGGAATGTAGGCTCCGTACAGCTCAGAAGACATACGCATTTCATCGTACTTATCCTGTAGCGCCTGATGGAAGGCTGCGGACTCTTTGACAGGAGCTGATATCTCCTGATAGGTCATTGGGTCATATGTAGCATCTACTACTAAACTATAGTTAGGCATAATCTTGTCTGTTTATTGATCGATTCTCCACGGGTTGTACATTACACCATTACCACGATACAGACCGTAGCCGAGGTTAGCGGCATTGGTATTTACCATATTGTAGTAAGCATTCTCTTTACCAAGTGCGCCAAGGCTCTTGACAAAGTTGCTGAGGTTAAGTGAACGTGCAGCATTAGCTCTGTCTCTAGCGGCTTGGTGTGCAGCAATAGACTCACCCATCAAGGACGCAAACATATTATTCTGCCTTGCCCAGTTATTCGCGTTCTGTGCATCAGCACCGAAGATACCCTGAGAGTTACGAGTATTGACTCCGTTGTTGAATTGAAGCACATTACCCATTTGTTGGTCATTGTACATCCTGCCCTGTAAGCCAAGCTCTCCGTTTGCCTTCATTGCATTGCGGTTCAGCGCTATTCCATAGGCATTAGCCATAGCGCCGTTACCGTTACTGTTACCCTGGATGAATCTGCGCTGCGCAGCGACATCAGCCTGATTGAGTATGTTCTGCATCACGGGGTCATAAGGTCTATAGATCATCTGCTCACCATTTGTGTGGTAAGTGACGGGTATATAGTTATTGTTCTGACGTGCAAGGTTAGCATACTGGTTACCAGCTGTATAGTCTGGTCTGTTGGTTATGCCAAACAAGTCAGTAAGAGCAGCGATACCAGAAGCCCAGATAGGAGCATAACGTAATGACTCATCATATAGTCTGGTTCCTGCTGCATGGGAGCCATACCGATCGTCAATGTCTTCCTCTGGATTAGTGCCATCTCCTGACGGAGTATACACCTCACCATTACCATTAGGATCGTTCTGGAAAGCTTCTAGCTCAGACTCAGTAAGATAATCTCTAGGGGCAGAACTGTCAGCGCCGTCAACATAAGGCGACATCAGGTATGCGCCTGTCTCCGCGTCAGGGAAGAAGTTAATCTGTTGTCCACGCAGATAGTTTGTAAGTTCTGGGTCATGGAGTTCACGCCAAGGACCATGTCGTGTGAATGTGAATCCACCTGCGATGTTGTCTTGGAATGTGGGATCAACGTCACCAGTCCTGCCTTGATGGTTTGTGAAGTATTTGTTGATGTTCTCGTCAGTGAAAACATCATTGATTCCCATTTGATTGGCGTGTTTCTGAAGTCTGCCGATAGCGTCTGACTTTCTTGTAACCTGTGGGTCGTAGGCAGTCATGCCAGCATCATAGAACAGTTGCTGAAGGTTATTGAACTGTTCCATTTTCAGCCTACGTTCCTCAGGTGATTGGCCTTCATAGATATTATCCCTAACCCACTGACGGATGCGGGGAGCCATCATTTCTCTCCATATATCGTTAGAATCTATGGCGAACTGATTGCCAACTGGTTTGTTAACCACTGTGGCAGAGTATGGGACATAAGGACGTGTAGGTGTACCATCAGCAAATATGTTTACAGAACCACCAATGCCGTACATGTTACCACCGAATGCCATTTGCGGTTGCGTCATCGGTATGCCTTCCTGCTGTGCGCCGAGGGCATCCATAGCATCGCCTTCCAACGGTTCTTGTTGTGGCATCATCATTGGTTGTTCTTGCGGCATACTCATCATCTGCTGAACAGCCATTTGCTGCATCTGCTCCTGCTGCTTGACCTCCTCCTGGTCCTGTACAATCTCTTTGACAATAGCTTTGTCTGTATTCTGAGCAATAATGTCAGTCGGGTTTTCCCTGCTCTCTTTCGTTAATGCTTCAAGGGCTTCAGCATGAGTCATACCAGCAACCTCAGGATACTTAGCGGCTAACCTATCTGACACATAAGTGCGATTGGATACGACAAAGTCACTCTGCTGTTCCATGCTACCACCGTTAGCAAGCATCTTTGCAGGTACGATGATCTCATCCTGTTCGACTACATTAGGTACACCCTGTGAATCATAACCCATAGGTACGCCCTGATAGGGGTTATCCTCATGCCTACCACCAGACGTGATGTACATCAGTCCGTTAGTGAAATCACTACCATGAGTATTCATAGAGCCACCTTCGGCATACATCTTGCCACCACATGCATAAGGGATAGAACCGCCGAAGCAGAAAGCACGCTGCTGATGTGTAGGAATACCATAATTCTGCTGCATCTGCTGTACCATCTGTTCCTGATTCTGTAGGTTCCTTTGCTCATTGCCGTAGGCTATAGTCACACTACCTGGATGGCTAAAGGGATTATCAAAGAAGCCACCCATAGCCCTCTGATTGATTAACAGGTTATCCATTCTGTCCATGTCATTGTTGTATACTGCATTCTGTGCACCGGCAGAAGCATACATATTTGAGCTTGCCCTTGCACGCATCATCTTGTTAAACTCATCCTCAAATGCACCTTTGTTCAGCAGGCCAGTCTTGCCCATGTCGCCGTATCCGAATGTGTCTGTTTGAAGAACATTCATCATTTGGTCGGCTACTTGTTGGTTGGAGCCACCAAAACGTGCATTGTTTCTCTTGGCTGTATCATCGTTGAACGCATTAATGTTCCAATCAAACTTCTTGGTACCAACCAAAGCGTTGCCTATTCCGCCTATGAGGTTGCTGCCGATGGTTATGGCACCGCCAAGCAACGGGTTAACCTTACCGACAAGGCCACCAACAGCGTTGCCTATACCGCTGAATGCTTTGCCAAAACCACTACTAAGGCCACCACTAATGCCCTTATAAGCCAAAGAGCCCAGTCCCTGTGCTACGCCTCCGACAATGCCGCCACCGCCGATACCAAACTTACCACCAAACTTATCCAATGTGCCCATTATTTTTCCTGCACCTGAGTCTGGATTGTTTGCACCGAATACGCCGCCTAACTTTGATGCGGCTGTGTCAAGAATACTACCGAATCCGTATTTGTTCACAGGCACATGCGGGTCAGCAAAGTACCGCTGCACAGGAGCAGTGGTCGGAACGTGTATATATTGTGGATAATATTGCATAACTTATGGAATAAAATACGTTACTGATATGTCATGTAATACGTGTCTGTATTTGCTTACATCTTCACCAAGGGTGAGTGTAATGTGGCACCATGTGTCACGGATACGGTCACGTGCAAACGTGGATGATGATTCAGCCCTAGGAATGGTAATGTACCATACCTTGAACTTCTTACGCAGATTATGGGCAGGACCTGGCTTCTGTGTGCCTGTACCCTCAGTCGGGTTAACCAAAGCCTCGCTGAATGTCTGGTAGTTATCAAAGCCGTTAATGTGCGTGAATGTAGTGAATGGCATGTATTGCCAGTCATTGTTGCTCCATTCCCATGCGTCGGCTCTCCAGCTCATATTGTCAAACACTTTGCTTAGTCCGTAGTCACTGCCTTCATTGTTGCTGTTGCAGATAATCTCTACGCTGCTTGGAAACTGTTTGTTGAACAGGTAGCAATAGTTCTGCCTGTTCTTTCTGTGCAGCCACAGATTGATGAACCTTGTAGTATCAGGATCATAATCGTATCTACCTTCAGGACCGTTGTCACGAGCAACTGTGATGACAGTATCGCCAAGAGTAAACATGGCGTCCATGTATCTGTAGTCATAGAAACTGCTGAATACGCCCATACCTGTATCAAAACACAGACAGTTAGCGTCAGACATAAGGAATAGCTCACCGGTTGTATTGTCCCAGTGTGAACGATATCCTTTCCAGTCTGACGGATTCCATACATCGAGCAGATTGCCCTGTGTTTTAAACCATGATGCCATACCTTGCGCAGAAGATATATCCTGGATACCTTCGCCAAGCATGTACATCTTTCTGCTCTTGCCGTCAAGGAAATAGATGCCATTAGGCGCTACCGAGATACTCCACTTGTTCTGACATCCAACCTCAGTGGTATAGTATCGAAGGCCCTGCATCTTTCCGCTGTTAGCAAGCTCAAAGGGGAGCCCGTCTGTAGCCTGTACCTGCGAAGTCTCATTGAACAGAATCTGTGATACACCATCGTTCTGGAAGGCCACAAGCATATTATCAAGGCGTACAATACGGTTAAGGCTACCTTTGTTACCGTCACAGTCGTAACAGTTAGCCATAGTGACACGGGTCCATTCGTCACGCAGAGAGCCAGCAGTTTTAGGAACAGACCATGTAAAGCTATACCTAAATGTGTCAAGGTTAATCTTCTTTAGATTTTTGGCATTGTAAGTGAAGAAGTTATCCTGTTGAGAGTAGGCATAGTTCATCAGGTTAAAGTTCTTTGGACGTACATGATTGTTGTTCTGAAGTCCCCTGTTCCTGTCATATCTGCCATCAATGTTGACATGAGTCTCGGTCATGAAGGATACGATATCAATAACCTTGTTCATATCCTCTTCCGTTTGCGGGTATGTGCGCAGTGCATCATAACGTTGATAGTAAGTATCACCAGCAGACCAGATTAGGTCAATACCAAGCCATTCATCCTCATCGTCTTTATGTGACGCAGGGTTATCTAGATATACAGCATTACCAGCAGGCATCCAGATATTCTGTTCTAGGGCTTCGTCACTGTCACCACCGAACTTATTAGGCACTGCGGTCTTCCTGCATAACTGGCCCATATATAGATAGCCAGCATACTTACCTTCAAAGTTAATATAGTCAAAGCTGCCATGATGTATTGACACACCGGGAACCTGACTCCAAGCACTATCGACAAATACGGCCTCTTCATTGAGCATAGCCATTTCAGCGAACCTTGGATAGTTGGAGTCAGAATCTTCTTTCGACCAGAAACAAGTCGACAAAGGATACATTTTGGTCTCAACCCCTCCCCAACCAAGAACAGGTCTGCATTTGTGATTGCTCTGATCGGTAACAGGATGATTAAATGACACAACCACATGACTGCATGAATTGTATCTCATTGGAATTGGTGACATACTCTTGCCAACACCAGGCTTTAGGCTGAAATCATCAGGATCAGTGCTACTATCACCGCTGAGGGTATTAAACTGACTGAGAGGTGAATACGGGGAACCAAACGCTAAGTGCGCTAAGTTGTCGCCAGAGAATCCTTTCACGAAGTGAGGTAAGTAGGAAACCATACGTGGATAACCACCTGCACGTGACAGTTCAGGAGCTGTCCAAGAATCATTCTGTTGCACATACCCGTCAATTATAGGAACAATCAACTTATCAATCTGACCGAAGTAGTTGACAGAATCAAACACATCATCTTTAATTTTATGCAGTGTTTGCGCTTGTGAGTCAAGCACGGTATCCGCATACACCTTAAACGTATTACATAGATTCGGATTCTCAACATAAAACGTTTTGTTGCTATAATGCAGATTGGCTATTGTCTTATATTTTAGTTCAGCCGATATGTAGTTATCCCCGACATTACTCTTAGACTCAGGATCCTGTGTCGTGTTCTCGTGGTTTGGGTATGTCTTCCTGCTACCGATGCTATCATTATTAAGCGACCCCTGACCCTGCCAAGGATACACAGCAAACCCAGTAGCTTTAGGCGGATCATTCTGATAGCCATTACTATTAACTGTGCTCCACGTTAGATCATCATGCCAAAGACCTGCGCTAATCAAAGACTTCCATCCGAATCCACAAAGTTCCATAGGAGCACCTACTGTCTCGTTGTTGTAGAAACCTTGTGGCATCTTCAAGCTGTCGTTATTTTTGTTATAGAACTTATTGGGGGGCGTATTTGTCCTGATGTCACATGAGGATATGAAGGAATGGATCGGAATAAACCCAGTCAGCTTCATGTGACAGTCACCAAACTTAACAGCCTGAAGTGATTGGTCAAACTCGATATCAGCACTGTTGAGGGTGAGGATGCTCTGGTCAACATAGAAGAAGTCACCGAAATGCTTAATGAAATCATCTATAGCTTCTACTAGGGATGAGTTTTGTGGAACAGTCACATAAGGGAGTGTGATTGTATATTTAGACGACTCGTTAAACGGATAAACACGAGGATTATACATAGACTGTATCTCTCCGTTACGCTGCTGGCTGTCACCAAGCGGATGGTTATGCCTAAACTCAGCCCACGAACCGTGTGTTGTAAAGTCATACATCCATTTATTAGAGTAACCATCAGCATCACCTAATAAACTATCTATTGCTATATAAGATAACGGGTTATACCAATTCCCATCCCAATCTATTTGATCCTTAAACTCATCACATTCTGGGTAAGGAACTTTATATGTATCTCCAACGTTTCCATAAATATCAGTACTGAAGTCAGTAACAGTAACAGTAGACATATCCACGGGAGAGAAGGGCCTGAGAAACCACGAGCTTTGGGCAAACGGAGCATTGTTTGCCCTATCTTTCACGTTGTATACAGTCGGATTAAGCAAACCATCAGTGTAGATATTTCTCTCCCACGGCTTTGGATATACGACAACTGGTCTTACTGTCCTGTATCCAGCGTCCCTGAGAGCAGAAACAATGGCGGGACTAAGCGTAAGTTTTGCGTGCACTGGTTTAAAATACCCATCATTGAACTGAGGGTAAGCCATGTCATTTAGCTTGTCACCAATCCACCACACATCACTCCACCTACCTGTTCTGTCCTGTGCCTGGAATCCGAAACGATAATCCTCACCACGGCGGAAAGACGTTATCTGATATGAGCTGTACAGCAACTGATTCTCGTGACTATAGTAACCAGAGAATTTATCTGCTGGAACCTTACTGCCCTCATTGAAGAACTCGATGTTGTTGTCTTTATGCCCCCACGGAAGCAGGGACTCCAAATCAACATCGCGCAGATATTGGTAATTGTTCTTCAGATTGCCGAGAAACAACGTATTGCTCTTCTGCTCGATGGTATATGGTATGATACTGTTGCCGCCGAGATATAGGAGTTCGTTAGGATCTACAGCTTCACCAGTTGTGTTAGTGTCTGTAAACGTAATGGTGTCACTCCATTCAGCAGGGACAGCAATGTCAGCAACTCTACGCACTTCAGCTTCGGCATCGAGGGTTGTGCGCATGATGTGGTACAGACGTATATAATCAAACCTGCTATCAGGCTCATATCTGCGTATCTTGATTGTGAACGAGTTGGCACAGATTTCATCAGGAGCACCACCTCTGTCATCAGGGGATGAATAGTAGATAGGACTTATCCATGCTATGTTACTCTCAGCGCCATACTTGTTCAGATAAGTAAAAGCGAACTGTACAGTACCACTAGGAAATACACCGCCAGAACTGTTGCGTGTAACCTTGACATCTTCCTGAAGATGCAGCATAGGCACAGAGTCGAACATAAGGTTATTAGTCCACGGAATAATTGCTGTACCTTGCTTGTTGAGTCTGGCAATATTAGCATAACGCAACGGTCTCTTGCCATCAACCCAGTAGACCTTCTTAACCTCATCGTTCTCAAAGTATACAGTGCTCTCTATAGGATACTCAACATCGAAGCCTAAATTGCCACGGAAGTACTCAGTTACTGTGATGTCGGCATCATACCCACGCTGATCTTCCTGTTTCTTGGTTGCTTCAACAAGATAGATATGGTCGGGACAAGCACCGCCAAGCTCCTCATCATAGCGCTCAACAGGAGTAATTGGAGTCTCTTGCTCCTCTTCTTCCTCTGGGTCTTCACCTGGAGTTGGTTCACTGCCACCACCACCACCGCCTTGAGGGGGTGCACCATATGGAACGACATTAAATGAGATAACCAGGTCTTCGTATGATACTATGTCTGTTACGCCTACTGAACTTGGGCGCAAAGTAATGGAACTCATCCTCGCGCCCTGTGCAGTGGTTGGGATTATTATTGTGAGGTTGATGGTGACTGGTTCGCCAAAGCTGGAGATAGCGTTATCCTGTATGTCATCGATGGTGAAGGAAATGAACGGGTCACTGGTGACACGAACTACTCCAGAATAGCCAGCAAAGAAGCTGAACTCAGTTATTGTCAGTGTAACAGATACAGTAGAAAGATTACCAGAAGTGCTTGCTGTTCCTCGTATGATTGTGGTGGTACTGGTACGGCTTGAGCTCTGATTGCCATTATACTCCAGTGTATACTCACACCATGTATCAGCAACAAATTCCTGCTGCGGTCTTCTGCTGGGAACACCGACAGGAATCGGAGTATCAGAGTATGAGAACTGTGTGGGCTCGTTAGGTGAACTATAGCCAGCATAACTGATGCCATCCTCTTCGTGTGTGAACAGAATACCCGTGCTGCCAATAGTATTAAACCCAATAACAGTACCCTTAATACGAACAACTTTGCCGTTCTTATCCAATGCCTTTAGCGTGCCGGGTTCATTGACCAGTGCTGTGAGCGTATTTTTATCATCGTGACGCAGCCTCATGTTGCGTATGTCAAAAGCGTGCTGCTTATCCATTGCTGAATCCGCAACATCTTTCTGCATACCAACTATCTTATATAAAGCATTCTGTTTCATTTGCTGTGTCTTCTGATGTACTCTCTGTTGCCTAAGCCCTCAAACTGCCTGTCAAACTCCGTGGTTCTGGGAAGCAGGGTGTTCCACATCCTTGTGATGCCTTCCATCTCGCTGATGCTGGGAACCTTGAAGTGTGTAGTGAGTCTAGCTGATGCCCATGCATAGCGCTGCTCTGCGCTGTGAAGGACAGGCTGTGCAATCTTGCCTTGATCGAATAGTATCACGAATACCTCACGTTTGATATACGCATCAAGTGCCAACATATAGTGTGGATCATCGATGAGTAACGGCAAGCCTTCCTCATCAACGGGAATGGCAAGATAAGCTAGGGCAACATCACCTTCAGGAAACGAAGCGAAGAAGGTCCTACCCTGTGTCTTGAAGCTGAGTTCATGGAATCGTCTACGTTCCTCAACGCTTATGTCATTACGCCGAGGATTAAACACGTCAGTCATTGACCTCATGCTGATACCACTCTTGCAATCCTTTACCATTTCAATGCTGATGCAGTCGCATGGGAGCTCAGCCTTGAAGTCTTTGATGTGAAGAATCTCTTCCTTGTGCTGATACATATCAGGCAGTCCATGTATGCCGATAAAGTCAAGGGCATACTGGATGACCTGCTCGAGGTCTACGTCCTGAAGCAAAGGATGACGCAGTGTCCTCGACAGCGCCTCACGTATGTTGATGTATCTTATCTCGTTGTTCATAGTGTGTACATGTGATCAATTTGTTTCATCTTACCTTTGCAGGGCCTTACATCCAGCATAAGCGGATAATACCACCAGCTACGCCTTGAGCCTATAGTACTGTGTTTGACTCTAAGGTACTTATCAGTCGGGATAGACCGCACAAGAAGCTTGTCCTTCTTTGCCTCGGCATCTTCTTCCCACAGTTTCAGTGTACGCTTCCAGTCAACACGCCTTGGCCACTTGATACTGTTAGGGCGTATCTCCATGTTGAATAGCCCAGGTATGGCTACGTTATGTCCAGCATAAACTAAGTCCCACGCGCAGTCACCTACAGTACGAAGAATGTTGCTGAGTTCAGTGGCAGTCATATTGTTAGGTATCATACCACGTGATTTCATGATACGATGAATAAGTGCTATGGGATTACGGCTCCGTGACCCTATGTTCCTACCTGCGCTCATTGCTTAGTACTTTGTGGTGATGACATCTTGCCAAAATCATCACCTGCATTATTGTTATAGTCCTCAGGACGATATACACTTCCTGAAAGTTCTTTCACGCAAAGCTCCACTAATGTTGGTAACAGAGCTGACTCAATAGGGAAGTTGCTGTCAAGGATATCACAATGCTTGCCTTCAGCGTCACATAGCAGGTCAGCAACCGCACTGGGA